>Ga0255209_1000011_pt1 | contig 101631 bp, 87 predicted proteins | sample Miss_Miss_RepC_8_FD_183026 | JGI IMG/M metagenome (GOLD analysis project Ga0255209, IMG submission 183026) | Freshwater microbial communities from Mississippi River, Louisiana, United States - Miss_Miss_RepC_8d | ecosystem: Environmental > Aquatic > Freshwater > River | place: USA: Louisiana...
CGCAGGCGCCGCCGACGCTGCAGGCGGCCTGGCTGCCCGACGCTGTGCAGCTGCGCGCCCGCGACGAGGCGGTGCCGATGCTCGGCGCGGTGCTCCCCTACGGCGCCCTGGTCGACGCGCTGCAGCAGGTCTGGCTGGCGGCCGAGGCGCAGGCGCCGCGCCGGCTGCACAGCCGCTTCGGCCAGCCGGTGGCGCAGCTGCGCGCGCTCGGCGCCGATGCCGCGGCCGGCGTGCAGGTCGACGCCGGCGGCATCGTCGAGGCCTTCGACCTGGCGGTGGTCGCCGAGGGTGGCGTCTTTGCCGAGCAGGCGCGCAAGTCGGTGGTGCACGACTACCGCCAGACCGCCTGGGTCGGCACCGCCACGCTGGACGGCGCGACGCCGGGCCTGGCGGTCGAGCGCTTCACCCGCAGCGGCCCGCTGGCCCTGCTGCCGCTGCCGGTGGCGGCCGACGGCGCGGCGCGGGCGTCGATGGTCTGGTGCGTGGACGCCGGCGACGACCCGGTGGCCGGGCTGGACGCCGCCCAGCGCATCGCCGTGCTCAACACCCTGCTGCCGCCGGCGGCCGGCACGGTGCGCGCGCTGTCGCCGCTGAAGGCCTTCGCGCTGGGGCTGAACGCCGAACGCACCCTGGTCGACGGCGCGCTGGTGCGCATCGGCAACGCCGCGCAGACCCTGCACCCGGTGGCCGGCCAGGGCCTGAACCTGGGCCTGCGCGACGCCGCCGCGCTGGTGCAGGGCCTGCGCGGCGTCGCGCCGGGCGGGCTGGGCGCCGCGCTGCGCCGGCTGGAATGGGCGCGCGCGCCGGACCGCTGGAGCATGATCGCCGCGACCGACTTCCTGGCGCGCAGCTTCACCTGGCGCTGGCCGGGGCTGCCCGCGGCGCGCGGCCTGGGTCTGGCGGCGCTGCAGGCGCTGCCGCCGCTGAAGTCGGCGCTGGCGCGGCAGATGATGTTCGGGCGGCGCTGAGCCGCCGGCCCCACCGGTCAGAGCTCGCCGCTGCGCCGGCGGTAAATGGTGTTGCGGCTGATGCCCAGCTGCCGGGCCGCGGCGGAGACATTGCCGCCCAGCGCCGCCAGCGCGCGCTCGATGGCCTCGCGCTCCAGTTCGCGCATCTTGGCCGGGCGGTCGGCGCCCAGGCCGACCGAGGCCAGCGGCACCGGGCCGGTCTCGGCGGCACAGGCCTCGGCAGCGGTGGCCGCGCCGGGCCGGCCGCCGGTCTCGAAGCGGGCCATCATCTGCAGCCCGACGTGGGTGTGCATCTCCACCAGGTCGGCGCGCTGGCGCGTCGGGCGGGCGAACACGCCCTGCAGCCGGCGGTCGAACAGGTCGGTGAACTCGCGGCCCAGCAGCGCTGCGCGGGTCAGGCTCAGCAGCCGGCAGGCGGCGCGGTTGGCGCCGGTGATGCGGCCCTCGGCGTCGACCTCGAGCAGCCCCTCCATCACCGTGCCGACCAGCTCGGCGCGCGGGTGGAAACGCACCAGCAGCCGCTCGGGGCCGGGCTGGAACAGGCTGTTCTCGATCGCCACCGCGGTGTCGATGACCAGCGAGAACACGTCGAAGCTGGGCACCGTGTCGTAGGCGGTGATGTCCAGCGCGCCGAGGCGCTCGCCGGCCGGGCTGTCCAGCGGCGCGGCGACGCAGAAGAAGGGCCGCGTGTTGCTGAAGAAATGGGCGTCGCGGCCGACGAGGTAGGGAATGCCTTCGGCCAGCGCGATCGCCGGCGCGGTGGTGCCGATGCAACGCTCCGACAGGTTGATGCCCTTGCGCGAGGACACCAGCAGCGCCGGCGCGCTGCCCGATTCGTCGCACAGCCGGTCGATCAGCACGCCGCGCGGGTTGAACAGCAGCACCGCGCAGCCCGAGCCGCGCAGCGCATGGGCCAGGCGCTCGGTCTCGGGGCGGGCGGCCTGGACCAGCGCGCCGTAGCGGTCGTCGAGCTCGGCCAGCATCGCCCGCGAGACCAGCTCGAAGTTGACGCACTCGTTCTCGCGCATGCCGGCATCGCGGCAGCGCTGCCAGGAGCGCAGCAGCGGGGCCTCGTCCTCGCGCGGCTGGATCCACGGCGTGACGCGGTAATGGCTGCGCACGGTCTGCAGCCGGCTCTGGAAATCGGCGCTCAGGGTCACGGGACGGGCTCTCGGCAGGGCACCGGCTCCGGGCCCGCCGTGGCGGTCGGCGGCCCTGCCGGTGCAGGCGGTGGCGATGGCGGGCACTGCCGGCGCCGGTGTTCCACGCTGCAACAACGCACCGCCGACCCCGGCCGCCACAGCGGTCCGGCGAGCACTGTAGGCAGCCCGCAGGGCCCGGGCGAACTAGGGAAAGCCCGCGCCGCCCGCACAGCGCGGCGCCCAGCGCCGACCATGGCCGGGTCAGGAAATCTTCCTGGACCGGGCGGCCGCGGGCCGCGAACGACGACGAGGAGACAACCCAATGCAACTCACCCGATGGCTGGCCGCACTGGCGGCCCTGGCGGGTCTGGCCGCCGCACCGGCCCAGGCCCAGTCGCTGGACGCGCTGAAGAACGACGCCAAGACGCCCGGCGACGTGCTGACCTACGGCATGGGCTACAACAACCAGCGCTACAGCCCGCTCAAGCAGATCAACACCGGCAACGCGGCCAAGCTGGCGCCCAAGTGGACCTACAGCCTGAACAACCCGCAGGGCCAGGAGTCGCAGCCGATCATCCACGACGGCGTGATGTACGTGACCACCTTCAACAGCACGGTCGCGCTGAACCCGCTCACCGGCAAGCAGCTGTGGAAGCAGGACATCGAGCTGCCGCAGGACGTCTTCAAGTACGCCTGCTGCGGCATCCTGAACCGCGGCGCCGCGATCTACGAGGGCAAGCTCTACCGCGTGACGCTGGACGCCCACGTCATCGCGCTGGACGCCAAGACCGGCAAGCAGCTGTGGAAGATGAAGGCCGCCAACTACCAGGACGGCCACGCGATGACCAGCGCACCGCTGATCGCGGGCGGCGTGGTGATCACCGGCATCGCCGGCGGCGAGTACGGCACCCGCGGCTTCATCGACGGCTGGGACCCGGCCACCGGCAAGCACCTGTGGAAGTTCTACACCACCGCCGCGCCCGACCAGAAGGGCGGCGACACCTGGCCCGGCGACACCGCCAGCCGCGGCGGCGCGCCGACCTGGCTGACCGGCGCCTACGACCCGGACCTGGACCTGGTCTACTGGGGCACCGGCAACGGCGGCCCCTGGAACCCCGAGGTGCGCAAGGGCGACAACCTGTACATCTGCTCGGTCGTGGCCATCCGCCCGAAGACCGGCGAGCTGGTCTGGCACTACCAGTTCAGCCCCAACGACCCGTATGACTACGACGCCACCGAGGTCGGCATGCTGGTCGACATGAAGGTCGGCGGCCAGGACAAGAAGGTGCTGATGCAGGCCAACCGCAACGGCTTCTTCTACGTGCTGGACCGCGCCAACGGCAAGCTGCTGGCGGCCAACCCCTACGTCAAGGTCAACTGGGCCGACAAGATCGACCTGGCCACCGGCCGGCCGGTCGAGAGCGAGGTGACCAAGAAGATCCGCGCCGGCGGCGACGCGATGGTCTGGCCCTCGGTGCTGGGCGGCAAGAACTGGACGCCGATGTCGTGGAACCCGGCCACCGGCCTGGCCTACGCCAACACGCTGAACATCAGCTGGCCGTACCAGATCGCCAAGGCCGAGTACAAGCGCGGCGAGTGGTACCTGGGCGTGAACTTCCGCGGCGTCGACATGCCCAAGGACCAGCCCCACGGCTACCTCAGCGCCATCGACCCGATGACCGGCAAGAGCAAGTGGCAGCTGGCCTGGCCCGGCCAGCCGAGCATGGCCGGCACGCTGTCCACCGGCGGCGGCCTGGTCTTCACCGGCGCGGCCACCGGCGAGTTCATCGCCGTCGACGCCAAGAACGGCAAGAAGCTCTACGAGTTCAACGTCGGCACCGGCATCATCGGCTTGCCCGTCACCTGGGAGAAGGACGGCAAGCAGTACGTGACCATCGTCGCCGGCTCGGGCGGCGTCTGGGCGCTGCTGGGCGACGAGCGCATGGCCGCCACGCCGGCCGGCGGCTCGGTCTGGACCTTCGGACTGAACTGACCGTGCCGATGCATGCGCTCCTCAAGCTGGGCCTGGCCCTGCTGGCGCTGCCGGTCGCCACGCTGGCCCAGGCCACCGGCGACTCGCAGTCCGGCGGCGGCTTCCGTTTCTCGGTCGACCAGATCGAGGCCGGTCGCGCCCAGTTCCACCGCACCTGCTCGCAGTGCCACGGGCGCAACATGGTCAACTCCGGCACCACGGTGTACGACCTGCGCAAGTTCCCGCTGGACGACCCCGACCGCTTCCGCAACAGCGTGACCAACGGCAAGGGCAACATGCCCTCGTTCAAGGAAGCGCTGACGCCGGAGCAGATCGCCCTGTTGTGGGCCTATGTGGGCACGCGCGGTGGCAAGGAGCCCTGAGCGCCGCGGCGCCCGCACGCTGGCCGTGGCCGGCGCGCTGGCCGTGGCGGTGCTGGCCGCACCGCTGCGCGCCGCGCCGCTGACGGTGTGCGTGGCCGAGGACAACGCGCCGCTGTCCTACCTGGTGCGCGGCCAGGCGCGCGGGCTGGACCTGCGCATCGCCCAGGCCGCCGCGGCGGCGCTGGGCCGGCCGCTGGCGGTGGTGCCCTTCGAGACCGCCTACGAGAAGGAGAGCACGCTGGCCCACGAGGTCAACGCGCTGCTGTCCTCGGGCGTCTGCGAGGCGGTCAGCGGCTTCCCGCTGCTGCGCGAGGACCTGGGCCCGCCGACGCGGCCCAGCGCGCGCACGCCCGACTACCCCGGCGCCAAGCGCAAGCGCGAGCGCCCCTACGTGACGCTGGGCCCGCTGGCGGCCAGCCGCGCCTACCAGGGTGCGGCGCTGGGCCTGGTGGTGGCCGGCCCGGCCGAGTCCGTCGCCACGCTGGCCGACCTGGCCGCGCTGGACGACGGTGGCGCGCGCAAGCTGGGCGTGACCACCGGCACCCTGGCCGGCAGCGTGGCGCAGACCTGGCGCCACGGCGTGCTGCGCAAGCGCCTGCTGACGGTGTCGCAGCGCGAGGAGGTGCTCGACGCCGTGGCCGACGGCCGCGCCGCCGCCGCGCTGCTGCCGCTGGCGCGCTTCGACGGCTGGAAGCTGGCCCACCGCGACAGCCCGCTGCGCGCCACCGCCTGGCGCCGGCCGCTGGAGATCAACCTGGGCTTCGTGACGCTGGACGGCGCCACCGAGGTGCGCGCCGCGCTGGACCGGGTGATCGAGGCCGCGCGCGCCGACGGCAGTCTGGCGCGCTGGGCGGCCGAGGAGGGCGTCAGCTGGACGCCGCCGACCACGCCCGAGGTCGGCAACGGGCCCAGCCTGGCCTCGCTGGCAGCGGACTGAGCCGCGCACGCCGGCGCCGGCCGGTGCGCGGCCAGTCGTTCACAGTCGCCGGTGCGCCAGCGCCGGCAGCTGCTGGCGCACCTCGGCCAGCCGTGCCGCGTCCAGCGTGCCGGCGACCACCGCCTCGCCCTCCGGCGCGCAGGCCAGCACCGTGCCCCAGGGGTCGGCCAGCAGGCTGTGGCCCCAGGTGTGGCGGCCGTTCTCGTGCTGCCCGCCCTGGGCCGGCGCCAGCACGTAGCACTGGTTCTCCACCGCGCGGGCGCGCAGCAGCAATTCCCAGTGCGCCTGGCCGGTGGTGTAGGTGAAGGCCGAGGGCACCAGCAGCAGGTCGCAGGGCGGCGCCATCAGCGCGCGGTACAGCTCCGGGAAGCGCAGGTCGTAGCACACCGACAGGCCGACCCGCCAGCCCGCCGCGTCGAAGGCCACCGGCTGCGCGCCGGCCTGCAGCGCGCGGCCCTCGTCGTAGCGCTCGCGGCCGTTGTCGAAGGCGAACAGGTGGACCTTGTCGTAGCGCGCCACGCGCTCGCCCCGCGGGTTCCAGGCCAGGCAGCTGTTGCGCACGCGCTCGGGGTCGTCGCTGCGCAGCGGCAGCGTGCCGCCGACCACCCACAGCCCGCGCCGCCGCGCCGCGTCGGCCAGGAAGGCCTGGATCGGGCCGTCGCCGTCGGCCTCGGCGATGGCCAGCTTGTCGCGGTCGCTGCGGCCGAGCAGGCAGAAGTACTCGGGCAGCGCGACCAGGCCGACGCCGGCGTCGGCGGCCTCGGCCATCAGCCGGTCGGCGGCGGCCAGGTTGCGCGCCACATCGGGCGTGGAGACCATCTGCAGCGCGGCGATCTTCAGCGGTTCGGGCATGGCGGCTCCGGGCGGTGGGCGGGGGTCAGGGCCGGCTGGCGGCGGAGGCGGCGGGGGTGGCCGGGGCCGGGCCGGCGGCGGCCGGCGCCGCAGCGGACGCCGCACTGGACGCCGCCTGCGGCGCCGGCGCCGCGCTGGCGGGCAGCGGGTCGAGCAGGCCGCGCTCGACGCGCTCGACCTTGGGGTCGTCCCAGGCGCCGGTGACGCGGAACTCGCGTGCGCTGGCCTGGCGCAGCGGCTCGCGCAGCAGCCACTGGCCGACGAAGGCGCCCAGGCCGATGGCCGGGTTGACCGCGGCATAGGCCAGCGAGGCGCTGGCGGTGTTCAGCTCGGGCAGCACCAGCACCTGCAGGTCCTGGGTCTCGCGCACGATGTCGGCGCGGCCGGCCATCAGCACCAGCGCCTGCAGCCCGGCCAGGCGCAGGTTCTGGGTGCTGGCCTCGCCGCGCTGCACCTGCAGGTCGCCGGCGGCGCGGTCGAAGGCGAAGCCCTGCTGGAACACGTCGCGGAAGTCCAGCATCAGCCGCCGCGGCAGCGCCTGCAGGCTCAGCACGCCCAGCAGCCGCGCCGCACCGGGCTCGACCTGCAGGAAGCGCCCGCCCTCCAGTGCCACGCTCATCTGGCCGCCCAGCGTGGGCAGGTCCAGCTCCAGCGGCGAGCCGTCCCAGCCCAGCTGGCCCTTGAACACGCCCTTGGCGCCGCGCAGCACGCGGCCGAAGCCCAGGCGCTCGAGCAGGTTGCCGCCGTCGGCGACGTCCAGCGTGAAGTCCAGCGCCATGTGCCGGCGCGCGCCGGGCCGGGCCGCGGCGATCCAGCGCCCGTGGGCGTCGAGCCGGGCATCGGGGTTGGCCAGTTGCAGGCGCTGCAGCCGCCATTCGCTGCGCGCGCCGGCCTCGTCCACCGCCGGGCCGCCGGGCAGGTGGTTGAAGGCCTCCACCGCCAGCCGGCCCAGCCGGCGGCCGCGCAGCTCGAAGTCCTCGACCTCGATGTCCAGCGCCGGCACCCGCGCCGGCGCGCGCTCGAGCAGGCCGGCCACGGTGTCGGCCACGCTGGCCGCCTCGGTCGGCGGCAGCGACAGGCGGGCCAGCCGGGCCTTGACGCGCCCGGCGCCGGTGGCGCTGCGCGGCTCGCGGTACTCGACCTGGCCGGCGGCCTGGTCGGCCTGCAGCTGGGCGCGCCAGCCGGTCTCGGCACCGGCACCGGCACCGGCGCCCGCACCCGCGCCCGCCAGGCGCTGCAGGTCCAGCGTCAGCCCGGTCAGGCGCCGGCCACCGACCAGCAGCTCGGCGGTCTTCAGCTGCACGGCCTGCGGCAGCCAGGCGCTGTCCGCGGCGGCATGGCCCGCGCTGGTGCTGGTGCCTGCGGCCACCGCCGGGCCGGACGCCGGCACCGCCGCCGGCGCCGCGCCGTCCAGCCAGGCCTGCCAGGGCGCCAAGTCCAGCCGCGGCAGCGCCAGCACCGCGCGGCCGCCGGGCACCGGCTCGGGCAGCGGGGCGTCCCAGGCCAGCGCGCTGCGCAGCGGGCGCGGCTCGGCCGCGCTGCTGTCGACCAGCGCGGCCGCCTGCAGCGGGCCCAGCTCCAGCCGCAGCCAGTCGCGGCGCACGCCGCCGGCGTCGGCCGGCGCCGACGACAGGCGCAGCGCCATCGGCAGCTCGGCCGGCTTGCGCAGCGGAGCCGGCAGGTCGATGGCCAGGCCGGCCAGGTTGCTGGCCAGCTGCCAGTCCACGCGCTGGCGCTGCACGCCCAGCTGCAGGCGGTAGGCGGCCTGTCCCTGCAGCCGGCGCGCCAGCTGCGGCACGGCGGCGCCCAGCTCGGGCAGGCGGCGCAGGCCCTCGGCGCTGGCGGTGCCGGTGGCGCTCAGGCGCAGGCTGCCGTCGGGCTGGCTGCCGCCGTCGACCTGGGCCTCGCCGCCGGCCACCTGGGTGCGCACGCCGGCCAGCTGCACGCCCTTGTGGCTGATGTCGATGCGGCCGCGCGCGTTGGCCAGCGGCGGCAGGTCGGGGCGCAGGCGCAGGTCGTTGCCGGCCAGCTGCAGGCTGCCGCGCACCACGCTGTCCTCGGCCCGGGCCAGCGGGATGTTCAGGCCCAGGCGCAGCTCGGCGGTGCCGGCGGCCTCGGCCGCGTCCAGCGCGTGGCCGGTCCAGCCGGCCAGCGGCGTGCTGCGCACGTAGCGCAGCAGGTCGGCCAGCGGGCCGCGGGCCTGGCCGTCGATCTCCAGCAGCGCCTGCGGCGAGAGCTCGCGGATGCGGCCGCTGACGCCGCCGAGCTCGACGCCCCAGAGCCGGCCGCGGGTGTTCTGGAAGCGCATCGCGTCGCGCTCGAACACCAGCTCGCCGTGGATGCCGCTGAACGCCGGCCACGGCGACTCGAAGGCCGGCGTGCCCGGCCCCGCCGGCAGCGAGGGCACCGGCGCCAGCGTGACGTCCTGCAGCTGCCCGGCGATGCGGAAGTCGCCCTGCTGGCGGTGGACGAAGGGGAAGTCCCACAGGTCGCCCTGCACGCGGAAGCCCACGTCGCGCAGCGTGCCGCCCTGCACCGCGTGCTGCACCCATTGCCGGGTGTCGGCCGGGATGCCCAGCGGCAGGTAGCGCGCCACCGCGGTGGCACGGCCGCTGGCCAGCGTGCCGTTCATCGCCAGCACGCCGGGGAAGCGCCCGCCGCGGCCGAAGCCGCTGCCGGCGCCGCTGTGCCAGCGCGCCTCCAGCGTGCCGCGGGCGTCGTCGTTCTCGAAGCGCGCACCCAGCACCTGCAGCTCGATGCGCGGCGGTGCGTCGGCGGCGACGCCGGCGGCGCTGGCGGCGGCCACCGGCGCCGAGGCCGCGCCGCCCCGGCCCAGCAGGCGCAGCACGCGCGCCGCGGCGCCCGAGGCCGGCGCGGGCGGCGGTGCCGCGGCGGTGCCGACACGCCACAGCAGCCGGGCGCTGAGCTGCTGCATCGGCACCGTGGCCTGCTCGAACACGCCGGGCAGCTCCAGCGCGCCGTCGGCCAGCGTCAGCTCGGCCTGGCCACCGGTTTCGCCGGCGCTGATCTCCAGGTCGGCGCCGCGCCAGCCGGGCCGGCCGATGGCGCCGGGCTCGGGCGCCGGCGCGGCGGCGATGGCCAGGCCCTTGACCGAGGCCCGCGCCGACCAGCTGCGCGGCGCGTCCAGCGCGCCGCTCCAGCGCGCCTGCAGGTCGCTGACCGTGCCCTCGGGGTTCAGCCGGTCGAGCAGCTGGCGCACGCCCTCGCCCACCGGCAGGCGCTCGCCCAGCTCGGCCAGCGTGGCCAGGTCCAGCCGGTCGGCGCGGAACTCGCCGCCGGTCACCGGGTGGCTGACCGCGGGCTCGCTCAGCGACAGCACCTGCGTCTGCTGCCAGCGCAGCGCCAGCCGGCTGGGCGCCCAGTCGTCGCCGGCGGCGGTGCGGAACACCAGCCGCTCGGCGCCCAGCGACACGCCGTCGGCGTCGCGCTCGCCGCTGAAGCGGCCGTGCAGCGCGGCCAGGCCCAGCGGCGGCAGGTCGCGCGCCAGCTGCACCGAGACGTCGCGCAGCGCGGCGTCCAGCGTCAGCGCGCGCGGCACGCCCTGGTCCCAGTCCAGCCAGGCGCGGAAGGCACCCTCGCCCTGCTGCAGGTCCACCGGCAGGTCCAGGTGCTGGCGCAGGCCATCCACCGCGACCTGCGGCAGCTCGGCGTACAGGCTGCCCTTCCAGCGCTGCCAGTCGCCGGGGCGGCCGCCGCGCGACAGCAGCGGCGAGCGCGCCTGCGCCAGCACGGTGAACCGGCGGCCCCAGTCCGCCGGCGGCGTGGCCTCCAGCCGCAGCGCGTGGCGGCGCCCCTCGTTGCGCAGCACCAGCAGCACATCCGACAGCTGCAGCGGCGGCGCGGCGCGCCGCTCGTCGACCCAGCGCAGCTGGCCGCCGCGGATCACCACCTCGGGTTGCTCGAACACCCAGTCGGCGGCCAGGCCGCCGTCCAGCGCGGTCTCGCCGGCCGCCACGTCCAGCCCGGCGACATGCCAGCGGCCGGCGACGTCGCGCCGCACCTCCAGCCGCGCATCCTCGACCAGCAGCTGGGCGAAGCGCAGCTGGCCGGCCAGCAGCGGCGGCAGCGACAGCGCGGCCGAGACCTGCGGCAGGCGCAGCGCCTCGCGGCCCTGGGCGTCGTGCAGCACCACCTCGTGCAGCACGAAGGCCGGCACCCAGCCGCTGCTGTGCACCGCGATGCGGCCGATCTGCACCGGATGCCCCAGGGCGCGTCCGGCCTGCGCGGCGATGGTGGGACGCCACTCGTCCAGACGCGGCAGAATCCACCAGTGCAGCGTCAGCCAGGCCAGCAGGGCCAGCGTCCAGGCCGCCAGCAGCACACCGCCTGCCACGCGCCAGCCCAGACGCAGCAGCCCCGGCCGGAGCCGGCTGCGCCACAGGACATCGGAAGACAGGAGGGACATGGATGAACGACGACAGCCGGCTCGCGTGGAGCGCGGGAGCCCACAGGGCGCCGGGCCGTTCCCTCCGGACGGCCCTTGCGGGGGCGCGGACCGCAGGGCAATCTAGCACAGCGTCGTCGGCAGAACATGTCCAGCCCCGCCCGTGACGCCGCCCCGGCCGCGCCCGCCGAGGCCGCGCGCGCCGACCACAGCCGCTACGTCCAGCGCATCCGCCGCCGCTACCCCGACGAGCTGCCGCTGCTGCCCGCCGGCGTGCCCGACCGCGACGCCATCGTCGCGCTGGTGCAGCGCCTGCAGGCCGGCGGCCGGCCGCTGGCCTCGGCGCTGCGCGTGGCGCGCCAGCTGGTCATCGAGCGCCTGGTGGTGCTGGACGTCGAGCAGGCCGCGCCGCTGGAGCACGTCACCCACACGATGACCGCGCTGGCCGAGGCCACGCTGGGCCTGGCGCTGGACGCCGCCCGCGCCGAGGAGGACGCGCGCTGCGGCCCGCCGCTGGACGCCGCCGGCCGGGTGATCGACTTCTGGATCATCGGCATGGGCAAGCTCGGCGCGCGCGAGCTCAACGTCTCGTCCGACATCGACCTGATCTACGTCTACGAGGACGAGGGCGAGACCACCGGCCCGCTGAAGGTCTCGGCCCACGAGTACTTCGCCACGGTGGCCAAGCGCCTGTACGCGCTGATCGGCGACACCACCGAGGACGGCTTCGTCTTCCGCGTCGACCTGGCGCTGCGGCCCAACGGCAACTCCGGCCCGCCGGTGGTGTCGATGGGCATGCTGGAGGAGTACTTCCTGGTCCAGGGCCGCGAGTGGGAGCGCTTCGCCTGGCTGAAGAGCCGGGTGGTGGCGCCGCTGGCCTCGGTGGCCAGCGGCCGCGCGCTGCCGCTGCGCAGCCTGGTCACGGCCTTCGTCTACCGCCGCTACCTGGACTACGGCGTCTTCGAGGGCCTGCGCCAGCTGCACCGCAAGATCCGCGAGGAGGCCCAGCGGCGCGCCGCCGGCCGGCCCGAGCGCGCCAACGACGTCAAGCTCTCGCGCGGCGGCATCCGCGAGATCGAGTTCATCGTGCAGCTGCTGCAGGTGGTGCGCGGCGGCCAGTTCCCCGAGATCCGCACCCGCTCGACGCTGTCGGCGCTGAACAAGCTGGCCGCGCGCGGGCTGATGAAGCCCGACACCGCCACCGGCCTGGCCGCGGCCTACGTCTTCCTGCGCCAGGTCGAGCACCGCATCCAGTACCTGGACGACCAGCAGACCCACCTGCTGCCCACCGCCGACGGCGACCTGGCCTGGATCGCCCGCTCGCTGGGCCTGGCGGCCTGCCGACCGGAGGCCTGCGAGCTGCTGGACCGCCTGTGCGAGATCCGCGAGCTGGTGGCCACCGAGTTCGACGCCCTGCTGCACGACGGCAAGCCGCCGCAGGCCGGCGGCGGCTGCAAGAACTGCGGCCCCGGCCCGCAGCCGATCGACAGCGACGCGCTGCTGGAGAAGCTGCCGCCGGCGCTGGCCGAACGCGTGCGCGTCTGGCGCCAGCAGCCGCGCGTGCAGGCGCTGCGCGACGAGTCCAAGCTGCGCCTGGGCAAGCTGGTGCAGCGCGCCGCCGCCTGCGTGGGCGATGGCCACTGCGCCGAGGACTGCGCGCTGCGCTTCATCGACTGGCTGGAGCCGCTGCTGCGCCGCGACAGCTACCTGGCGCTGCTGGCCGAGCGCCCGGCGGTGCTGAACCGCCTGCTGCGCCTGCTGGGCCTGGCGCGCTGGCCGATGCGCTACCTGATGCGCCACCCCGGCGTGATCGACGAGCTGTCCGACGAACGCCTGCTGCACGAGCGCTTCAGCCCGGGCGAGTACGCCGAGGGCCTGGAGGACCGCCACCGCGCCTGGGTGCGCGCCGGCGAGGCCGACGAGGAGGCGCTGCTCGACACCCTGCGCCACGCCCACCACGCCGAGGTCTTCCGCACCCTGGTGCGCGATGTCGAGGGCCTGGTCAGCGTCGAGCAGGTGGCCGACGACCTCTCGGCCCTGGCCGACGCGACGCTGGAGCGCACGCTGCGCTGGAGCTGGCCGCGGCTGCGCCAGCGCCACCGCGACGAGCCGCAGTTCGCCGTCATCGCCTACGGCAAGCTTGGCGGCAAGGAGCTGGGCTACGGCAGCGACCTCGACGTCGTCTTCCTCTACGACGACGCCGGCGAGCCCGACCCCGACCGCGCGCAGGAGGTCTACGGCCACTTCGTGCGCAAGCTGATCACCTGGCTGACGCTGCGCACCGGCGCCGGCGAGCTGTTCGACATCGACACCGCGCTGCGGCCCAACGGCAACTCGGGCCTGCTGGTGACCAGCATCGGCAGTTTCGAGGGCTACCAGGTCGGCCGCGGCAGCAACACCGCCTGGACCTGGGAACACCAGGCGCTGACGCGGGCGCGCTTCTGCGCCGGCTCGGCCGCGCTGGGCCAGCGCTTCGAGGCGGTGCGCCGCCAGGTGCTGGCCGCACCGCGCGACGCCGCCGCGCTGAAGCGCGAGGTCATCGAGATGCGCGAGAAGGTGCGCGCCGCGCGGCCGGTGAAGGACGGGCTGTTCGACGTCAAGCACAGCCCCGGCGGCATGATGGACGCCGAGTTCGCGGTGCAGTACCTGGTGCTGGCCCAGGCCGCGGCCCACCCCGGGTTGCTGGACAACGCCGGCAACATCGCGCTGCTGCAGCGCGCCGAGGCCGCCGGTCTGCTGCCCGCCGGCGTCGGCCAGGCCGCCGCCGACGCCTACCGCGCGCTGCGCCGCGCCCAGCACGGCGCCCGGCTCGACGAGCGCGAGACCCAGTTCGCGCCCGAGGCCCTGGCCGCCGAGCGCGACGCGGTGCTGGCGCTGTGGCGCGCGGTGTTCGGCTGAGCCGCACCGCAAGCACCGACGCGCGGCCCGCCGCCGCGGCCTGGTGGGCGCTGTGCGCGCTGGCCGCCGGCGGCGCGCTGCTGGTGGCGCTGGCCGGCAACCCGCCCGCGCTGCGCTGGCAGCCCGAGCAGGCCTGGGCCCAGCCCTGGCGCTGGTGGACCGCCGCCTGGGTGCACCTGAGCCCCGGCCACCTGGCGGCCAACCTGGCCGGCACCGCGCTGGTGGCCGCGCTGGGCCACGCCGCCGGCTGCGGCCGCCGCGCCGCCCTGGCCTGGGCCCTGGCCTGGCCGCTGACCCACGGCGCGCTGCTGGCCCAGCCGGCGCTGGCCTTCTACGGCGGGCTGTCCGGCGTGCTGCACGCGGCGGTGGCGGTGGCGGCGCTGCAGCTGCTGCGCGGTGCGGCCGGCGCCGGCAACGCGCTGCCGGCCGGCCGCCGCCGCGCCGTCGGCGCGCTGCTGGCCGCCGGCCTGCTGGTCAAGTGCCTGCTGGAGGCGCCCTGGGCCGGGCCACTGCGCCAGGCGCCGGGTTGGGACATCGCCATCGCCCCGCTGGCCCATGCCGCCGGCGCGGCCGCCGGCGCGCTGTGCGCGCTGGCCTGCGGCGTGGGCAGCGATGCCCGCGGCCGCGCCGCCGCGGCGGGCTAGCATCGCCGCCGATGTCCGAACCCGCCACCGACCAGCGCCGCCCCCGGCTCGATGCCACGGCCGCCGCCGTCCTGCTGCTGTGCTGCGTGCTGTGGGGCCTGAACCACGTCGCCACCAAGCTGACCCTGGCCGAGGTGCCGCCGCTGCTGCAGGCCGGCGTGCGCTCGCTGGGCGCGGCGCTGCTGGTGTCGCTGTGGGCGCGCTGGCGCGGCATCCCGATGCCGCTGGGCAACGGCACCGCGCCGGGCGGCCTGCTGGCCGGCGGGCTGTTCGCCGCCGAGTTCGCCTGCATCTTCATCGGGCTGCAGTACACCAACGCCTCGCGCATGACGGTGTTCCTGTACTCGGCGCCCTTCGTCGTCGCGCTCGGCATGCCGTTGGTGGCCAAGGTCGAGCGGCCCAGCGCGCTGCAGCTGCTGGGCCTGGGCGCGGCCTTCGCCGGCGTCGCCTGGGCCTTCGCCGAGGGCCATGCCCGGCCGGTGGCCGGTGACCGCCAGTGGCTGGGCGACGCGCTGGGCGTGGCCGCCGCGCTGCTGTGGGGCGGCACCACGCTGGCGGTGCGCGCGACGCGGCTGAACACCGCCGCGCCCGAGCAGACGCTGTGGTGGCAGCTGGTCGTCTCCGGCGTGCTGCTGACCGGCGGCTCGCTGGCCGCGGGCGAGACCTGGCCGGCGCCGGGGGCGCTGGGCCTGCAGACGCTGGCGCTGTGGCTGGGCTTCCAGACCGTGGTCGTCACCTTCGCCAGCTTCCTGGTCTGGTTCTGGCTGGTGCGCCACTACCCGGCCACCCAGCTCTCGGCCTTCACGCTGCTGACGCCGCTGGTCGGCCTGCTGGCCGGCGTGGGCCTGCTGGGCGAGACGCTGACGCCGCGCCTGGCCGTGGCCTGCGCCGCGGTGGTGCTGGGCATCGCGCTGGTCAACCGGCCCGGCCGGCCGCGGCGCTGAGGCGCGCCCGACGCACACCGGCCAGCTGTCACCTGCGCGTCCGGCCGCGGCCGCGGCCGGCGCCTAGACTTTCCGCCACCCATTCCACCCAGGAGACAGCCATGCTCACGCTCTGCGGCTTCAGCGTTTCGAACTACTACAACAAGGTCAAGCTGGCCTTGCTGGAAAAGGGCCTGCCCTTCAACGAGGAGCTGGTGATGACCGGCTCCAAGGACGACACCGTGCTGGCCTGCACGCCGCTGGGCAAGGTGCCCTTCCTGCGCACCGAGCAGGGCGCGCTGTGCGAGAGCCAGGTGATCTGCGACTACCTGGAGGCCGCCTACCCCGAGCACCCGCTGCTGCCCAAGGACGCCTTCGCCGCCGCCAAGGTGCGCGAGCTGTGCACCTTCATCGACCTGCACCTGGAGCTGGTCGCGCGCGAGCTGTACCCGCAGGCCTTCTTCGGCGGCAGCGTCAGCCAGGACGTGCAGGACCGTGTGCGCAAGCAGCTGACCAAGCAGATCGCCGGCTTCAAGCGCCTGGCCAAGTTCGGCCCCTTCATCGCCGGCGACCAGTTCACGCTGGCCGACTGCGCCGCCTACGTCAGCCTGCCGCTGGTCGCGCTGGCCACCAAGAAGGTGCTGGGCGAGGACCTGCTGGTCGCCGCCGGCGTGGACTGGAAGGGCTACTCGGCGCTGATCGCCCAGCGCCCCAGCGCGCAGAAGGTCGACGCCGACAAGAAGGCCGACGCCGCGCGCATGGCCGAGGCCGCGAAGAAGTAAGCCCAGGCGGCGGCCGCGCAGCCCGTGCGCGGCCGCCGCGCAGGTCGCATTCGTTCAAGACGGGCGGGCGCCGCCGGCGCAGCATGGCGGCCATGTCCTCGCCCCCCCTGTCCCATCTGCCGCAGCGGGCCGACGCCGCGCCGCGGCCCGGGTCGGCCCCGCTGACCGACCCCACCGCCCCGTCGCTGGAGCGCGACGGCTTCGTGCTGGCCCGGCTCGACCAGGTGGCCGACGCCGCCCGCGGCAACAGCCTGTGGTACCTCAGCTTCGGCCTGGCCTGCTGCGCCGTCGAGATGATGCACGCCGCGGCGGCGCGCTACGACATGGAGCGCTTCTCCATGATCTTCCGCGCCAGCCCGCGCCAAGCCGACCTGATGTTCGTCTCCGGCACGCTGACCAACAAGATGGCGCGCGCGCTGCGCAAGGTCTACGACCAGATGGCCGAGCCGCGCTACGTGATCAGCATGGGCTCCTGCGCCAACGGCGGCGGCTACTACCACCACAGCTACTCGGTGGTGCGCGGCTGCGACCGCATCGTGCCGGTGGACGTCTACGTGCCGGGCTGCCCGCCCACCGCGGAGGCGCTGCTCTATGGCATCCTGCAGCTGCAACGCCTGGTGCGCGAGCGCCGCACCGCCTACCACCGCAGCTGACGACACCCGCCATGGCCGCCGCCCCGCCCGGCGACACCGCCCGCCTGCTGGCACCGCCGGCGGCGTTGCGCGCCTGCCTGTTCGGCGCCGTGGTGCGCGACACCCGCGGCCTGGACGGGCCCGCCGAGGCCGCCGCCCGGACCAACCGCTTCCCGGCACTGCCCTTCTGCGGCATCACCTGGTGCCTGCAGGGCGGCGCGCGCCTGGTCGACCCGGCCGGCCACCCGGATGCCGGGCCGCTGCCGGCGGTGTTCGTCTCCGGCCCGCAGTCGCAGCCCTTCGCCTCGGTCAACGACGGCGCGCTGCACACCTTCTGCCTGGTCTTCCTGCCGGCCGGTCTGGCGGCGCTGAGCGGCCGGCCGGTGGCGCCGCTGCGCGACCGCCACCGCCCGCTGGCCGAGGCGCTGCCGCCCGACTGGGCGGCGCTGGACGCCGCGGTGCGCACCGCCCCCGACGACGACGCCCGCCTGGCGACTGCCGCCGACTGGCTGGCGCCGCGCTGGGCCAGCGCCCGCGGAGGCCTGGACCCGCGCCTGGCCGCGCTGCCCGAGCTGCTGCGCCAGGCCACGGTGCAGGGCGCGGCCGCGCTGCTGGGCTGGACGCCGCGCCACCTGGAGCGCCGCGCCCGCGCGCTGCACGGCCTGAGCCCGCGCGAGCTGCGCAGCCTCCAGCGCGGCCATGACGCGGTGGTCGGCGACGAGCCCGGCCGGCCGCTGGCCGACATGGCGGCGCTGCACGGGTACGCCGACCAGCCGCACATGAGCCGCGACTGGCGCCGGCTCACCGGCGCCAGCCCGGCGCAGCTGCGCGCGGGGCGCGACGGCGGCGACGAGGACTGGTGGCTGTACCGCCTGCGGCGGCAGTGGCCGCGCTGAGCGCGGCCGCGGCGCTCAGGCCGCCGAGGGGTTCGGCGCCGCCGGGCTGCCGGCGGTGGCCGAGGCGACCCGCGCCGACACTTCCTTGCGGAAGCGGTTGAGCTCCTGCACGCTGGCGAAGCTGCGCTCCATCAGCAGGCTCATGTTGTGCAGGATGCGGTCGACGACCTTGTTCTCCCAGACCGCGTCGAACTGGATCTGCTGGCTCAGCCAGTGCTCCAGCCACTCGGGGTTGGGCAGGCGGCTCTGGATGGTGTCGCGCGGGAACAGCTTGACGTTGACGTGCAGGTTGGTCGGGTGCAGCGCCTGCGCGGTGCGGCGCGCGCTGGCCATCAGCACGCCGACCTTGGCGAAGGCGGCACGCGCCTCGTCGCCGAACTTGGCCATCGCGCGCTTCATGTAGCGCAGGTAGGCGCCGCCGTGGCGCGCCTCGTCGCGGGCCAGGGTCTCGTAGATCTGCTTGATCACCGGTTCCGTGTGCCACTCGGCGGCGCGGCGGTACCAGTGGTTCAGCCGGATCTCGCCGCAGAAGTGCAGCATCAGCGTCTCCAGCGCCGGCGCCGGGTCGAACTCGAAGCGCACCGCGTGCAGCTCCTCCTCGGTGGGCACCAGGTCGGGGCGGAAGCGGCGCAGGTACTCCATCAGCACCAGGCTGTGCTTCTGCTCCTCGAAGAACCAGACGCTCATGAAGGCGCTGAAGTCGCTGTCGTCGCGGTTGTCGCGCAGGAACATCTCGGTGGCCGGCAGCGCCGCCCACTCGGTGATCGCGTTCATCTTGATCGTCTGCGCCTGGTCCTCGGACAGCAGGGACGGGTCGAACTTGTCCCAGGCGATGTCCGTGTCCATGTTCCAGCGCACGGCTTCGAGCTGCTTGAAGAGTTCGGGGTAGAGCATGGTCGTCGTTCCGGCGGTCAATCCGCAATTCTAGGGTCCCGACTCCAGCTCGCCCAGGGGTGACCCCGGGCAGCCCCGCGCACGGCGCGACGACGGCCCGCGATGGCCACACGGTGGCGGGGCCGCCGGTGCTGCGCGACGATCCGCGCCACCCCCTTCCAGGAGCCCGCATGCCCCGCCTTCGACTGATCGCCGCCGCGCTGCTGCTGGCGCTGGCCGGCCCCGCCACGCGTGCCGCGCCGGCCTGCCCGCCGCTGCTGCAGCACACCCTGCCCCGGCTGCAGGACGAGCAGCCCGTCGACCTGTGCCGCCACGCCGGCAAGGTGCTGCTGGTGGTCAACACCGCCAGCTACTGCGGCTACACGCCGCAGTACAAGGCGCTGGAGGCGCTGCACGCGCGCTACGGCCCGCGCGGCCTGGTGGTGCTGGGCTTCCCCAGCAACGACTTCGCGCAGGAGCCGGGCAGCGGCCGCGACATCGCCGCGTTCTGCGAGAACACCTTCGGCGTCAAGTTCCCGATGTTCGCCAAGTCGCACGTGGTGGCCGGGGCCGGCGGCCCGGTCAACCCGCTGTTCGCCGCACTGGCGCAGCGCAGCGGCCAGGCGCCGAAGTGGAACTTCCACAAGTACCTGGTTGGCCGCTCCGGCACGCCGGTCCTCAGCCACGCCTCGTCGGTCGATCCCAATGGCCCTGCCTTCATCGCGGATTTGGAAAGACTTTTGAAGTCAAATTGAGACTTGTTGGTCAGAATTGAACTCATTAGTTCACTTCGAGACCGACAAGCCCATGCCACAGACCAGCGCACCGCGGCCACCGCACGCGGAACCTTTGCGGGACGCCGGGCTCAATGTCTCCGAGGGCCGGTCGATAACACCGGCGAGGGCCTCCCGCCGCGCGGCAGCAGGTACAGGTGTCGCCGCCGCGCCAGGGATCGATTTCCAGCCGTGCAGCCTTTCGGGTTCCCGAACTGAAACCCCGGGGCGCATCTCCTCCTCCTCCCTCCCTCCCTCGTTGGCCACGGGGCGCTGCACGGCTCTTTCTCACCCCCGCCCGGCGGCACGGGAGGCGGCATGACCGCCGCCTCCGTGCCCCGCGGCGGCCTGCGCCGCGTCGCGGTCGTCGGTGCCGGCATCGCCGGGCTGTCCGCCGCGTGGCGCCTGGCCCAGTTGCCAGACCGCTGCCAGGTCACGCTGTTCGAGGCCGACCCGCGCTTCGGCGGCCACGCCCACACCGTGGACCTGACGCTGGACGGCGTGACGCACGGTGTGGACACCGGCTTCCTGGTCTTCAACCACGCCACCTACCCCGGCCTGGTGCGGCTGTTCGAGCAACTGCAGGTGCCCACCGCACCCTCGGACATGTCCTTCTCGGTGCAGGTGCCGGCCACCGGGCTGGAGTGGAGCGGCAGCAACCTCGACACCGTCTTCGCCCAGCGCCGCAACCTGCTGCGCCCGGCCTTCTGGGGCCTGCTGCGCGAGCTGCTGCGCTTCAACCGCGAGACCACCGCCCTCGCCGAACAGGGCCTCGAGGGCACGCTGCAGCAGTCGATCGGCGAGTTCCTGGACGCGCGCGGCTACGGCGCGGCCTTCCGCGAGGGCTACCTGCTGCCCATGCTGGGCTGCATCTGGAGCTGCCCGACCGACCAGATGCTGCGCTTCCCGGTGGCGACGATGATCCGCTTCTGCCACAACCACGGCCTGATCCGGGTCAGCGACCGGCCGCAGTGGCACACCGTGCGCGGCGGCTCGCGCGCCTACGTGCGCCGGATGCTCGCCACCATCCCGGACGCCCGGGCCGGCACGCCGGTGCGGGCCGTGCGGCGCGTGCCGCCCGACAGCGGCAGCGCCGGCGTCTGGCTGGACACCGACCAGGGCAGCGAGCGCTTCGACGCCGTGGTGCTGGCCGGCCACACCGACCAGAGCCTGGCCCTGCTGGGCGACCAGGCCCGGGCCGACGAGCGCGCGCTGCTCGGCGCCATCCGCTACCAGCGCAACCGCGCCGTGCTGCACACCGACGCCAGCGTGCTGCCGCGCCGCCGCAAGGCCTGGGCGGCCTGGAACTACGTGCGCTCGCCCGAGCTGGCGCAGGAGCAGTCCGCGGTTTGCCTGCACTACCTGATCAACCGGCTGCAGCCGCTGCCCTGGCAGCGCCCGGTGCTGGTCTCGCTGAACCCGCAGGCCGAGCCGGCCGCCGGCACGGTGCACGGCGAGTTCGCCTACGAGCACCCGGTGTTCGACCAGGCGGCGATCGCCGCCCAGGCGCGGCTGCCGCAGATCCAGGGCCGCGGCCGGGTCTGGTACGCCGGCGCCTGGACGCGCTACGGCTTCCACGAGGACGGCCTGCGCTCCGGCCTGGCCGCGGCCGACGCGCTGCAGGCGGCCTGGGCGGCCGAGGACGCCGGCGCCCCGCGCGCCGCGGAGGCCGCGTGAGCGCCACCGGCGGCACCGCACCGGCCGCCGCCGCGCGGCCGCTGCTGGGCATCGGCACGGTGCGCCACACCCGGCTGCGCCCGGTGCGCCACGCCTTCGCCTACCCGACCTGGTTCCTGCTGCTGCCGATGCGGGCGCTGCGCGCGCAGCCCGAGCCGCTGCTGCGCCGCAACGCCCGCGGCTGGGTCAGCTTCCACGACGCCGACCACGGCGACGGCCGCGCCGACGCGCTGGCATGGCTGGACGAGCAGCTGGCCGCCGCCGGCGTGCACGACGCCCGTGGCGAGGTCTGGCTGCAGACCTACCCGCGCCTGCTGGGCCTGGCCTTCAAGCCGGTGAGCTTCTGGTACTGCCACCGCACCGACGGCACGCTGGCGGCCATCGTCGCCGAGGTCAACAACACCTTCGGCGGCCGCCACGCCTACCTGCTGGCCGGCGAAGATCTGGCCTGGGGCCGCGAGCTGGCCGCGGCCAAGCGCTTCCATGTCTCGCCCTTCTGCCAGGTCGAGGGCGGCTACCGCTTCCGATTCCTGCGCACCGACCCGGCCGGCCACCGGCCCGGGCGCCTGGTGGCCCGCGTCGAGCACGACGACGCCCAGGGCGCGCTGCTGCTGACCAGCGTCAGCGGCGCACTGGCGCCGCTGGACGCCGGCCGGCTGCGCCAGGCCCTGTGGGCCAACCCGCTGCTGACCCTCGGCGTGGTCGCCCGCATCCACTGGCAGGCGCTGCGCCTGGCGCTCAAGCGCGTGCCCTTCTTCGGCACCGACGGCGGCCCGGCCGCCCGCGCCACCCGCCAGCGCGCGCCCCACCTGCAACCCTGATCACGCTCCGGACCCGCCGATGCCCGACGCCACCACCCTCGTCGCCGCCCCGCTGCCTGCCGCGGCGCCCGCCGCCGCCCGTGCCGTGCTGGCGCTGCTGCGCCGACTGCAGGTCGGCACGCTGGACCTGCAGCTGCCCGACGGCAGCCTGCTGCACTTCGGGCGCGCCCGCCCCGGCGCGCCGGCGGCCAGCCTGCGCCTGCAGAACTGGCAGCTGTGCCAGGCGGCGCTGCGCCACGGCGACATCGGCGTGGCCGAGTCCTACATCGCCGGCGACTGGACCACGCCCGACCTGGCCGCGCTGCTGCGCCTGGCGCTGGCCAACCGCACGGTGATCGAGCGCCTGGTCTACGGCACCTGGTGGGGCAACCTGCTGCACCGGCTGCGCCACGGGCTGCGGCGCAACTCGCGCGCCGGCAGCCGGCGCAACATCCACGCCCACTACGACCTGGGCAACGCCTTCTACCGGCTGTGGCTGGATCCGACGATGACCTACTCCAGCGCCTGGTTCGCCGGCGACCGGACGCAGGACACCGCCAGCGCCCAGCGCGCCAAGATGCAGCGCGCGCTGCACGAGGCCGGCGTGCAGCCGGGCAGCCGCCTGCTGGAGATCGGCTGCGGCTGGGGCGGCCTGGCCGAGTGCGCGGCGCGTGACTTCGGCGCGCAGGTCACCGGCCTGACGCTGTCGGCCGAGCAGCTGGCCTTCGGCCGCCAGCGCCTGGCCGACGCCGGCCTGGCCGGGCGTGCCGAGCTGCGCTTCCAGGACTACCGCGACCTCGCCGACGGCCCCTACGACGCCATCGTCTCGATCGAGATGTTCGAGGCCGTCGGCCGCGCCTACTGGCCCGACTTCTTCCGCACCGTGCACGCGCGGCTGCGCCCCGGCGGCCGCGCCTGCATCCAGACCATCACCATCGACGACGCGCTGTTCGACCGCTACGTCGGCGGCACCGACTTCATCCAGCAGTACATCTTCCCCGGCGGGCTGCTGCCCAGCCCGGCCGCCTTCCGCGCCGCGGCCCGCGCGGCCGGGCTGGAGGTGGTGCGCGAGCTGGCCTTCGGCGGCGACTATGCCGAGACCCTGCGGCGCTGGCGCCACGACTTCCTGCGCCAGGAGGCGCAGGTGCGCGGCCAGGGCTTCGACACCCGCTTCCTGCGCACCTGGGAGTTCTACCTGGCCTACTGCGAGGCCGGCTTCGACAGCGGCGCCACCGACGTGCTGCAGTTCACCCTGCGCCGGCCCTGAGCGCCCCGGCAGCGTCCGCCCGCACCGCCATGCCGCGCCGCCGCACCCTGCTGCTGAGCCTGCTGCCCGCGCCCTGGGCGGCCGCCGCCGACGCCGCGGCCGCCGCGCCGCCGCCGGAGCTGCAGGGCCTGCTGCCCGAGGCCCGCCTGCGCGGCAGCGCGACCCTGCGCTTCTTCGGCCTGCATGTCTACGACGCCCAGCTGTGGACGCCGGAACAGGCGGCCGGGGCCGCCGACCCGCTGGGCCAGCCGCTGGCGCTGGCCCTGACCTACGGCCGCGCGCTGGTGGGCGCACAGATCGCCCGCCGCTCGCTCGACGAGATGCAGCGCATCGGCAGCTTCAGCGCGGCCCAGGGCGAGCGCTGGCTGCAGGCCATGACCGCGCTGTTCCCCGACGTGCGCGCCGGCGACCGCCTGACCGGCCTGCACCTGCCCGGCCGCGCGGTGCGCTTCTTCCACAACGGGCTGCCGCGCGGCGAGGTGGCCGACGCCGAGTTCGCGCCGCTGTTCTTCGGCATCTGGCTGTCGCCGCGCACCTCCGAGCCGCGGTTGCGCGCCCAGCTGCTGGGGCGCACGCCATGAGCCGGACGCCGCCGCTGCGCGCCGCCGGCAGCACGCCGGAGCGCGGCCTGGCCGCCGCGTCGCCCGGCTGGGCGGCCGGCCTGCGCTACGGCGCGCTGGGCGCGCCGCTGGCCTTCGCCGCGCTGCCGCTGTACGTGCTGCTGCCGCAGCACTACGCGGCGACGCTGGGCGCGCCGCTGGCCGGCCTGGGCGCGGTGCTGCTGGCCACGCGCGCGCTGGACGCGCTGGTCGACCCCGCGCTGGGCCGCTGGATCGACCACGGCCTGGCCCGCCCGCGCCACCAGGTGCTGGCCGGCGCGGTGCTGGCTGCGCTGCTGCTGGCCGCCGGCTTCGCAGCGCTGTTCTTCCCGCCGGCGGCGCTGCACGGCGACCACCTGGCGCTGCTGGCCTGGTGCGCCGCGGCCCTGCTGCCGACCTGCGCCGGCTACAGCGCGCTCGGCGTGCTGCACCAGGCCTGGGGCGCGCGCCTGGGCGGGCCGCCGGCGATGCAGGCGCGGCTGGCCGGCTGGCGCGAGGGCTGCGCGCTGGCCGGCGTGCTGGCCGCCAGCGCCCTGCCCGCGCTGGCCGGACTGCCGGCGCTGGTCGGCGTCGGCGGCGCGCTGCTGGCGCTGGCGCTGGTGGCGCTGGCGGCCGCGCCCTACCGCCCGGCACCGCCGCGGCGGGTCGACGCGGCGGCCGAGGACCGCTGGCTGCCCTGGCGCGTGCCGGCCTTCCGCCGCCTGATGGCGGTCTACCTGCTCAACGGCGTGGCCAGCGCGGTGCCGGCCACCCTGGTGCTGTTCTTCGTGCGCGACCGGCTGCAGGCGCCGGACTGGGCGCCGCTGTGCCTGGGGGCCTACTTCCTGGCCGGCGCGCTGGCGCTGCCGCTGTGGGTGCGCGCGGTGCCGCGCTTCGGCCTGCTGCGCTGCTGGGTGGCCGGCATGGCGCTGGCCGTGGCCGCCTTCGTCTGGGCGGCGCGCCTGGGCGCGGGCGACGCGCCGGCCTTCCTCGCGGTGTGCCTGGCCAGCGGCGTGGCCCTGGGCGCCGACCTGGCCCTGCCCGGCGCGCTGCTGACCGGCGTGATCGCCCGCGCCGGCCACGCGCTGCGCCACGAGGGCCGCTACTTCGGCTGGTGGACCGGCGCCGGCAAGCTCAACCTGGCGCTGGCCGCCGGCCTGGCACTGCCGGCGCTGCAGTGGCTGGGCTACGCGCCCGGCAGCCGCGACGCCGCCGCCCTCGACGCCCTGGCGGCCGTCTATGCCGCCGGGCCCTGCCTGCTCAAGGCCGCCGCCGCCGCGCTGCTGTGGCAAGGCCGCTCGCTGCTGGAGCGCCCCTGATGCCCCCGATCGCCGCCGCCCGTATCGCCGCCACCCCGACCGCCTTGCCGGAGCCCCCCGCCATGTCCCGTCCCCTGCCCCCCGCCCGGCCGATGCGCCGCGCCCTGCTGGCGCTGGCCGCCGCCGCGCCGCTCCTGCTGGCCGGCTGCGCCGGCCCGTCGCTGGCCGACCACGCCGCGCAGCGGCCGGTGCTGGACCTGCGCCAGTACTTCGACGGCCGGCTGCTGGCCCACGGCCTGGTCACCGACCGCGGCGGCAAGGTGCTGCAGCGCTTCACCGTCGAGCTGACCGGCACCTGGCAGGGCGACACCGGCACGCTGGACGAACGCTTCACCTATGCCGACGGCCGCCGCGAGACCCGCGTCTGGACGCTGCAGCGCCTGCCCGACGGCAGCTGGCGCGGCCGCGCCGCCGACATCGTCGGCGAGGCCCGCGGCCAGACCGCCGGCAATGCGCTGAACTGGCGCTACACCCTGCGCCTGCCGGTGGACGGCCGCACCTGGGACATCGCGTTCGACGACTGGATGTACCTGGTCGACGAGCGCGTGCTGCTCAACCGCGCCGAGATGCGCAAGTTCGGTGTGCGCGTCGGCGAGGTGCTGCTGAGCTTCCAGCGCCTGCCGACCTGAGTCCGCCATGGCACTGAATCCCCCCGTCACCGACTGGCGCGGCCGCCACGTCTGGCTGGTCGGCGCGTCGTCGGGCATCGGCCGCGCGACGGCGGTTGCGCTGCACGGCCTGGGCGCGCAGGTCACCGTCTCGGCGCGCAACCAGGCGGCGCTGGACGACTTCGCCGCCGCCCACCCCGGCGCCCAGGGCCTGGCGCTGGACGTCGCCGAGCCCGGCGCGCTGGGAGCCGCGGCGCAGCGCCTGCTGGAGCGCCACGGCCGCATCGACCTGGCGATGTACTGCGCCGGCCACTACCGGCCGATGCGCGCCGACGGCTTCGACCTCGCCGAGGCGCTGCGCCACCAGCAGGTCAACTACGTCGGCCTGCTGCACCTGCTGGACGCGGTGCTGCCCACGCTGCTGCGCCAGGCCGCCGCCGGCACGCCCGCCCACCTGAGCCTGGTGGCCAGCGTGGCCGGCTACCGCGGCCTGCCCCAGGCCCTGGCCTACGGCCCGACCAAGGCGGCGATGATCAACCTGGCCGAGGTGCTGTACCTGGACCTGCATGCCCGCGGCGTCGGCGTCTCGCTGGTCAACCCCGGCTTCGTCGACACGCCGCTGACCGCCCAGAACGACTTCCACATGCCCGCACTGATCGGGCCCGACGCCGCGGCGCAGGCCATCGTCGCCGGCTGGCGCGCGGGCGACTTCGAGATCCACTTCCCCCGGCGCTTCACGCGGCTGCTCAAGGCGCTGCGCCCGCTGCCCGACCGGTGGTACTTCGGCGCGGTGCGCCGCGTGGCCGGTGTCTGACCCGGCGCGCCACCCGGACGCGCGCGTGCAGCGCGTCGTCGCGCTGTTCGAGTCGCTGGCACCCTCGGACCTGCCCGCGCTGCGCGGCGTCTACGCCGACGACGCGCGCTTCAAGGACCCGTTCAACGCGGTGCAGGGCCTGCCGGCCGTCGCGCGCATCTTCCAGCACATGTTCGACCGGCTGGATGCGCCGCGCTTCACCATCTGCACCGTCGTCGCCGCAGGCGACGACGCCTTCCTGACCTGGGACTTCGACTTCCGCACGCGCGGCGCCGGCGCACGCGCGCTGCGCATCCACGGCGCCACGCACCTGCGCTTCGACGCCGCCGGCCGCGTCGCGCTGCACCGCGACTACTGGGACGCCGCCGAGGAGCTGTACGAGCAGCTGCCGGTGCTGGGCGCGCTGATGCGCTGGCTCAAGCGCCGCGCCGGCGGCTGAGAGGCTGAGAGTTTTTCGCTCATGCCCGCTCGTCACGCCCCAAGCCGCCCGCTCGTCGTTGCAAATGCTCGCCATAGCCCGGGCTATGGCTGCGCTTTGCGCCTAAATCGGCCGGCTTGGAGCACGCCGCTCGGTCACGATCGAAATCCTCTCAGCCTCTGAGGCCCCCGGCGCCTCAGCGCAGCCAGCCCTTGCGCCGGAAGTAGATGAAGGGCGCGGCCACCGAGGCCACCATCAGTCCGAGCGCGAAGGGGTAGCCCCAGACCTGCTCCAGCTCGGGCATGAACTTGAAGTTCATGCCGTAGACGCTGGCGATCAGCGTCGGCGGCAGCAGGGCCACGCTGGCCACCGAGAAGATCTTGATGATCTTGTTCTGGTTGATGTTGATGAAGCCGACGGTGGCGTCCATCAGGAAGTTGATCTTGTCGAACAGGAAGGCGGTGTGCGAGTCCAGCGAGTCGATGTCGCGCAGGATCTGCCGCGCCTCCTCGAACTGCTCGGCGTTGAGCATGCGGCTGCGCATCATGAAGCTGACCGCGCGGCGCGTGTCCATCACGTTGCGGCGGATGCGGCCGTTGAGGTCCTCCTCCTTGGCGATGGCCGACAGCGCGGCGCCGGCGGCCTGGTCGTCGACGTCCTGCTTGAGCACGCGGGCCGAGACCTTCTCCAGGCTGTCGTAGATGCCCTCCAGCGCGTCGGCGGAGTATTCCGCGTCGGCGTCGTAGAGCTTGAGCAGCACGTCCTTGGCGTCCTCGATCATCGCCGGGATGCGGCGCGCGCGCAGGCGCAGCAGGCGGAACACCGGCAGGTCCTCGTTGTGCACCGCGAACAGCACGCCGTCCTTCAGGATGAAGGCCACCCGCACGTTGCGCGGCGTCACGTCGTCGTCGATCAGGAAGTCCGAGCGGATGTGCAGCTCGCCGTTGTCCTCCTCGTAGAAGCGGGCGGACTCCTCCAGGTCGTCGTCGACGATGTCCTCGGGGATGGTCAGGCCGAAGCGCGAGGCGATCCAGCCCTTCTCCATCGGCGAGGGCGACTCCAGGTCGACCCACACCGGACGTGCCTGGGCCAGCTGGTCCGGGCTGTCGATTTCCTGCTGCACCAGCCGGCCCTGGGCCAGCGTGAAGACGTTGAGCATGCGGCGCTCCAGCGCGAAGAGGCGGCCCGTGGCGGGCGGCCGTCGGAGGTCTCGGGGAGGGGGTGGGCGGGCAACCGTCTCACCCCGAGGCCAAGCCCGGAGTGGACGGTCACCGAGGGTGACTCTGGTCCAATGCAATGCTCCTGAGGGGGAACGCCGGAATTATGGCACCGGGCCTGCCGCGGCCCTGGCGGGCCGGCTCAGGCCGCGGGCATCAGCCGCTCGAGCGTCTCGATCAGCTGCAGCGGGCTGAAGGGCTTGATCAGGTACTCGTCGGCGCCGGCCTGCTGGCCGGCATCGCGGTCCTGGATCTGGCCGCGCGCGGTCAGCAGCACGACGCGGGTGTTCTTCAGCTCGGGATTGGCACGCACGCGGGCGCAGACCTGCAGGCCGTCGAGCTCGCCGGGCATCATCACGTCCAGCAGGATCACGTCCGGCTTGAGCTCGCCGGCGCGCCGCAGCCCCCCGACGCCGTCGGAGGCCTCGTGGATCTCGTAGGGCTCGAACTCCAGGGTCATCCGGATCAGCTTCCGGATGTCGGCCTGGTCTTCGACGATCAGCACGCGTTTCATGACGGGCAGGGGTTCGGAGGCGGTGGCTCGCAGAGGGCGGGGCGCTACGCCAGCACCGCAGGGACCAGCTCGGCCGGGACGAAGCAAGCACCAAGCCTGGACTTCGCCGCACGTGCATTGTCGGCGCTCGCCGCGGCGCCGGACACCAACAATGTCACGCCGGACCGGCTGCCGCGCGGCCGGATCGCCTGCCCGCGCGCCTCAGGCCGTCGTCGACAGGGCGGCGACACGCTCGCGCACCAGCGCCTCCAGGTCGTCGAAGGGCACCGGCTTGTGGAACACGCGCACGCCTGCAGGCAGTCCGCCGCGGCGGGCGATGTCCTCGTCGGCCAGCGCGGTGACGACGACGATCTCCATCTCGCCATAGGCCTGCCCGACGCCGCGCAGCGAGCTGATCATCTTGAAGCCGTCCATGCCCGGCATGTTCAGGTCGGTGACCAGCAGGTCGGGGCAGTCCTGGCCCATCTTCAGCAGGGCCTCGAAGCCGTTGCTGGCCGGCGTCAGCTCGATCGGCAGGTCCCAGCCGCGGATGACCATCGTGAACAGCTGCAGCAGTTCCGGCTCGTCCTCCACCACCATCACCCGCAGCCGCGTGCCGCCGGCCGCGCGCGGCGCGGCGCCGGCGCCGTCTCCGGTCAGCGCGGCACGGCGCTCGTCGATCAGCCGCTCGACCGCCGCCCGCGAGATGCGGCGGTGACCGCCGGCGGTCTTCCAGGCGGGCAGCACACCGCTTTCGACCCACAGCTGCACGGTGCGCAGGGCCACGCCCAGACGCTCCGCGGCTTCGCGGGTGGACAGCACATCGTCGTTGGTGGCGCTCTTTCTCATCGGGTGGCGGCCGACTTCGCCGCGGTTGGTGACCCGACCCCCCAAGGGCGGCCGGTCAGTTGATCCGGAAGACCACGTGCCAGCGTGAACTCCCTGAACCCAGAGCCCCAGCCAGTAGCGCGGTCATTTTTTCACTTTATCGCGTCGCACCAGGCTTCCTGGCCGGTACCCCTAGGAAAACACGGATGTCACTGCTGACAGTGTCCCACGAGCCGCCGCCGACCCCCGCGGCAGCCCGGCTTGATCTGACCGGCCCATCGGCGGCACCTGCACTTGTCACGCGCGCGCAATCGGGAGCACACTGGACCGAGGCGGGATGGCTGTGGCCCCGCCCGGCGCGACCGGCGCCAGCGCCGGTCGGCACCTGTGAAACTCTCTTGAAAGGACGCTCTGATGAACCTGACGATCAGCGGACATCACCTGGAAGTGACCCCCGCTCTGCGTGAGTACGTGCTCACCAAACTCGATCGGGTCACGCGGCATTTCGACCAGGTGGTCGACATCAGTGTTCTGCTGACGGTCGAGAAGCTCAAGGAGAAGGAACGACGGCAGAAGGCCGAGGTGACGGTCCACGTCAAGGGCAAGGACATCTACGTCGAACAGTCCCACGAGGACATGTACGCCGCGATCGACCAGCTGATGGACAAGCTGGACCGTCAGGTTGTGCGCCACAAGGACAAGCTGCAGGACCACCACCACGCCGCGGTCAAGCGCCTGGACGCCGGCGCTGCCTGAGCGGCCCCGGTCACGGCCGCCCGGCGGCCGGCCCCGACACGACGGCTCCTGCGGGAGCCGTTTTTCGTTGCGCGGTCCGCAGGCTGCGGCAGCGTGACAACATCCCGCAGTCGCGGGCAGGAAGTCGGCGGTGCAGTGCAGCAATGCGTTTCTATAATCACCGCTCTGTCACAGGACCGCGAGGTCGGGTCGGCCCAGCGCCGGCGCGCCGCGGGGCAATGCCATGAACCGTCTCGCCGCCATCCTGCCCGCCGCCAATGTGTTGGTGGACGTGGAGGCCACCAGCAAGAAGCGCGTCTTCGAGCATGCAGGTCTGTTGTTCGAGAACCAGCACGCGATCGCCCGCGCGACGGTCACCGACAACCTGTTCGCCCGGGAGCGCCTGGGCTCCACCGGCCTCGGCCACGGCGTGGCCATCCCGCACGGCCGCATCAAGGGCCTGAAGAACCCGCTGGCCGCGGTCATCCGCGTGCAGCAGCCCATCCCCTTCGACGCGCCGGACGACGAGCCGGTCAGCCTGCTGATCTTCCTGCTGGTGCCCGAGGCCGCGACGCAGCGCCACCTCGAGATCCTGTCGGAGATCGCCGAGCTGCTGTCCGACCGCGAGCTGCGCGAGCGTCTGAAGAGCGCGGAGAGCGCCGACGCGCTGCACAAGCTGATTGCCGGCTGGGCACCGCTGAAGTCGGTGGCCTGAGCCCCGGCACCGCGCCGATGACCGGAGCCCGCGCTTGAAGCCGACCTCGATCAGCGCGGAGGCGCTGTTCGAGGCCCAGCGCGAGGTGCTGCGCTGGGAGTGGATCGCCGGCCATGCCCACCCCGAGCGCCGCTTCGACGACGCCGCGGTGCGCGACGCGCAGTCCGCCGCCGACCTGGTCGGCTACCTGAACTACATCCACCCCTACCGGGTGCAGATCGTCGGCCGCCGCGAGGTGGCCTACCTGCAGCATTCGGCGCCCGAGGACCAGGAGCGCCGCATCTCGCGCATCGTCACGCTGGAGCCGCCGGTGATCATCGGCGCCGACGGCGTGGCCCCGCCCGACCGGCTGGTGGCGATGTGCGACCGCGCCGAGATCCCGCTGTTCACCACCAACGAGTCGGCGGGCCAGGTCATCGACATCGTGCGCGCCTACCTGGCGCAGCTGTTCGCCGACCGCATCACGCGCCACGGCGTGTTCATGGACATCCTGGGCCTGGGCGTGCTGCTGACCGGCGAGTCCGGCCTGGGCAAGAGCGAGCTGGGGCTGGAGCTGATCAGCCGCGGCCACGGCCTGGTGGCCGACGACGCGGTGGACCTGTACCGCGTCAGCCAGAGCGCGCTGGAGGGGCGCTGCCCCGAGCTGCTGATGAACCTGCTCGAGGTGCGCGGCATCGGCCTGCTGGACATCAAGGCCATCTTTGGCGAGACCGCGGTGCGGCGCAAGATGCGGCTGAAGCTGATCGTCCACCTGGTGCGCAAGGAGACGATGGAGCGCGAGTTCGAGCGCCTGCCCTACGAGCCGCTGCACGAGGACATCCTCGGCATCCCGGTGCGCAAGGTGGTGATCCAGGTCGACGCCGGCCGCAACCTGGCGGTGCTGGTCGAGGCCGCCGTGCGCAACACCATCCTGCAGCTGCGCGGCATCGACACCTACCAGGAGTTCATCGCGCGCCACCAGCGCGCGATGCAGCAGGGCGAGGAGTGAGCGCCCGGGCGTCCCGCGCCGGGGCTCACTTGCCCGGCCGGTGCGGGCAGTCGGTCTTGGTGCAGACGGCGTACAGCGACAGCGCGTGGTCCTGCAGTTCGAAGCCGTGGGTGGTGGCGATGGCGCGCTGGCGCTGCTCGATCTCGGGGTCGTAGAACTCCTCGACGCGGCCGCAGCTCAGGCACACCAGGTGGTCGTGGTGCTGGCCCTGGTTCAGCTCGAACACCGACTTGCCGGACTCGAAGTGGCTGCGCGACAGCAGCCCGGCCTGCTCGAACTGCATCAGCACCCGGTAGACGGTGGCCAGGCCGATGTCGGCGCCCTCGGCCAGCAGCGCCTTGAACACGTCCTCGGCGGTCATGTGGCGCTGCGCCGTGCGCTGGAAGACCTCGAGGATCTTGATGCGCGGCAAGGTCGCCTTCAGCCCGCTGCTCTTCAGCTCGTCGGCGTGGGTCATGGGAGTGCGGGCGTCGTGCGGCATGTGGTCGGTGGCTAGAATCGCCGGATCATATCCAGCCGCGTGCGGTGCGCCCAGGGGCCGCCGCCAGCGCCCCTCCCGCATGGCAGGCCATCCGCCCACCCCCGCATCTCCCCGTCGCCGGCGGCCGGTCCGCCTGGCGGTGCTGACCTTGCCGATGCTGCTGGCCCTGGCCGGCTGCTCTTCGCTGCCGTCGTGGCCCTCCCTGCCGTCGCTGCAGGGCGACAGCTTCCTCGGCCTGATCACGCCCTACCGCATGGACATCGTCCAGGGCAACGTGGTCACGCGCGAGCAGGCAGCGCTGGTCAAGCCCGGCATGACGCGCGCGCAGGTGCGCGACATCCTCGGCTCGCCGATGCTGACCGACCTGTTCCACGCCGACCGCTGGGACTACGTCTTCACCATCCGGCGTCCCGGCACCGCGCCGCAGCGCCGCGACGTGGTGGCCTTCTTCAAGGGTGACCAGCTCGAGCGCCTGGAGGCGGCCGAGCTGCCCAGCGAGCGCGAGTTCGTCGCCACCATCAGCCGCGCCTCGTCGAGCAGCCGCGCCGTGCCGGTGCTGGAGCTCAGCGCCGAGCAGAAGCAGGCGCTGCCCAAGCCGGCGCCGCGCGCGGCCGAGCCGGTGGTGCCGATGGGCGCCACGCGCACCTACCCGCCGCTGGAGCCCTCATGAGCCAAGCCCCGCTGCGCATCGCCATCGCCGGCGCGTCCGGTCGCATGGGCCGCATGCTGATCGAGACCGTGCTGGCCGCCGACGGTTGCGCGCTGGCCGGCGCGCTGGACGTGCCCGGCAGCCCGGCGCTGGGCCAGGATGCCGGCGCCTTCGCCGGCAAGGCCACCGGCGTGACCATCACCAGCGACCTGCGCAGCGGCCTGGCCGACGCCCAGGTGCTGATCGACTTCACCCGCCCCGAAGGCACGCTGGCCCACCTGGCGGTGTGCCGCGAGCTGGGCGTCAAGGCGGTGATCGGCACCACCGGCTTCTCCGACGCGCAGAAGGCGGAGATCGCCGACCATGCCCGGCACGTCGCGGTCGTCTTCGCGCCGAACATGAGTGTCGGCGTCAACGTGGTGATGCGCCTGCTCGACCAGGCCGCCCGCGCGCTGAGCCAGGGCTACGACATCGAGGTCATCGAGGCCCACCACCGCCACAAGGTGGACGCGCCCAGCGGCACCGCGCTGCAGATGGGCGAGGTGCTGGCCAAGGCGCTGGGCCGTGAGCTCAAGGACTGCGCGGTCTACGCCCGCGAGGGCGTCACCGGCGAGCGCGACCCGTCGAGCATCGGCTTCGCCACCATCCGCGGCGGCGACATCGTCGGCGACCACACCGTGCTGTTCGCCGGCACCGGCGAGCGCATCGAGATCAGCCACAAGAGCAGCAGCCGCGCCGGCTACGCCCAGGGCAGCCTGCGCGCCGCGCGCTTCCTGGCCGGGCGCGCCAGCGGCCTGTTCACGATGAACGACGTGCTCGGCTTCGCCTGACGATGGCCGGCCTGGCGCAGTTCTGGAGCGAGGCCGACGCGATCGGCCGCGCCGTGGCCGGGCTGCTGCTGGCGATGTCGGTCAGCGCCTGGGTGGTGATCGTCTGGAAGGGCTGGGTGCTGCAGCGCGCCCGCACCGACACCGCCCGCGCCGTCGCCGCCTTCTGGTCCGCCGGGACGCTGGACGCCGGCCGCACGCGGCTGCAGGCGCTGGACCGCGAGCAGGTGCTGCTGCCGCTGCTGGACGCCGGCACCACCGCCGAGCCCGCCGGCACCCTGGCCACGCGCGCCGCGCTGGCCTCGCAGCTGACGCGCCGGCTGCGCGACGCGCTGCACCGCAGCCTGGCCCACCTGCAGTACGGCCAGGTGCTGCTGGCCTCGATCGGCGCCACCGCGCCCTTCATCGGCCTGTTCGGCACCGTCTGGGGCATCTACCACGCGCTGCTGAGCATCGCCGGCGCCGGCGCGATGACCATCGACAAGGTCGCCGGCCCGGTCGGCGAATCGCTGATCATGACCGCCGCCGGCCTGGCCGTGGCCATTCCGGCGGTGCTGGGCTACAACCTGTTCGGCAAGTGGGTGGCCGGCTGCGAGGCCGAGCTGGAAGGCTTCGCCCACGACCTGCGCGAGCTGGCGCTGGACGGCGCCCCCGCCGGCACGCCGCGCGCCGACTGACCGGACCGACGCAGGCGCCGCCATGGCCTTCGGCCGCCTCGAACGCAGCGGCAAGCCGCAGCCGATGAGCGACATCAACATGACGCCGCTGATCGACGTCATGCTGGTGCTGCTGGTGATCTTCATCATCACCGCGCCGCTGATGAGCGCCAGCCTGCGGCTGGACCTGCCCAAGACCGCCGGCGCCTCCGCCAGCACTGCGGTGCAGTTCGTCACCGTCGCCGTCGACGCCCAGGGCCAGCTCTACTGGGGCGACGCGCCGGTGGCCGAGGACGAGCTGAACCGCCGCGTGCGCGACGCCGCCCGCGCCAACCCGGCCACCGAGGTGCAGCTGCGCGCCGACAAGCAGGTGCCCTATGGCCGCATCGCCGAGCTGATCGGCCTGGTGCAGGACGGCGGTCTCAGCCGCATCGGCTTCGTGACCGAAGCCGCGCCGCGCTGAGCTTTGGCCGGGCGCAGCGAGTTCGCAGCGGCGCACACAGGGTTCAATCCGGTCGATGCTGTTCACGTCACCGGCCTTCGTCCTGATGTTCCTGCCGCTGGCGCTGGCAGGCTTTTTCATGATCGGCCGCTTCTCGCCCCTGGGCGCTGCGGCGTGGTTGCTGGGTGCTTCGCTGGTCTTCTACAGCCACTGGATGCCGGCCGACACCCTGCTGCTGGTCGGCTCGATCGTGGTGAACTTCTGGATCGGCATGCGCATCTCGGAGCAGACGCCGGCGGCCAAGCGCTGGCTGACGCTCGGGGTCGCCTTCGATCTCGGGCTGCTCGCCTGGTTCAAGTACGCGGGATTCATCGCCACCAACCTGAACGCCGTGTCGGGCTGGGGTCTGCCGGTCCCCACTGTCGGCCTGCCGATCGGGATCTCCTTCTACAGCTTCACCCAGATCGCCTTCCTGGTCGACGCCTACCAGGGCAAGGTGAAGGAGTCGCAGCCCGTGCACTACGGGCTGTTCGTCACCTACTTCCCACACCTGGTGGCCGGCCCGGTGCTGCACCACGGCCAGATGATGCCGCAGTTCGCGGACCGCTCCATCTACCGGCCGGACCCCTCGCACCTCGTCGGTGGCCTGCTGATCTTCGCCATCGGCCTGTTCAAGAAAGTGGTGCTCGCCGACGGCATCAGCCCCTACGCCGACGCGGTGTTCCGCCCCGCCGACGCGGGCGTCGCTCCGGATGCCGTCGAGGCATGGCTGGGGGCCCTGGCGTACACGCTGCAGCTGTATTTCGACTTCTCGGGCTATTCGGACATGGCCATTGGGCTGTCCTGGATGTTCAACGTGCGCCTGCCGTTCAACTTCAACTCGCCTTACCAGGCCACCAGCATCAGCGAGTTCTGGCGGCGCTGGCACATCTCCTTGTCCACCTTCCTGCGCGACTACCTGTACATCGTCCTGGGAGGCAATCGCCATGGCGCCGTGCGCCGCTATGTCAACCTGGCCACCACCATGGTGCTGGGCGGGCTGTGGCACGGCGCCGCCTGGACCTTCGTGCTGTGGGGGGCGCTGCATGGCGCGTACCTGATGGTGCACCACGGGTTCCGCGCCGCCTGCGGTGAGCGCCTGCACGCCGGGCTCCAGGCTTCCCGCGTCTGGCGTGTGCTGGCCTGGGCCATGACGATGCTGGCCGTCGTGGTGGCTTGGGTGGTGTTCCGGGCGGAGACCCTGTCGGGGGCGCTGCTGGTGCTGCGCGGCATGTTCGGCGCAACTGCGGCATCAGCACCGCACCCGCTGTTCTGGAACGCGGGCCTGCGAACCGAAGCCTGCCTGCTGTGGTGCGCCGCACTGGGTTCGATGGCCTGCCTGGCCCCGAACAGCAACCGCATCGGGACCTGGCTGCTGGAGCGGCTGCGCCAGGCCGGCCGACACCGACCGCTGGTGGCCGGCTGGGCGCTGGGCCTGCTGGCCCTGCTCGTCGCCATCAACGCCAACCGCGGTGGCGTCAGCGCCTTCATCTACTTCAACTTCTGACATGGCCCGCACGCTTCGTTCCCTGGCCTGGCTGGCATGTGGGCTGCTGCTGTTTGCGGTCACGGCGGAGTTGGTCCTGCGCGCCCTGCCGGTGTCGACGGCCACGGCAGCCGGCTACCGGATCGATCCGATGATCCTGACCTACCCGCCGCACGTGGAGGTCGGGGCGGCGCAAGGATGGGATTTGCGCAACGCCCAGCGCCTGCGCACCAACAACCTGGGTTTCGTCAGCGACATCGACTTCACCCCGGACCCCCGCGCCATCGCGCTGATCGGCGACAGCTATGTGGAGGCCTCGATGCTGCGTGCCGGCGACAGGCTGGGCGCGCAGTTGCAGGCGAGGCTGGGCCCGGCCCGGCCCGTGTACGCGATGGGCAACCCGGGCACCTCGCTGCTCGACTACGCCGAGCGGGTCCGATTCGCCAGCCAGCGGCTTGCGGTGCAGGACTTCGTGATCCTGGTCGTCCGGGGCGATGTGCACCACAGCCTGTGCGGCTCGGGGAACATCAACGGCCCGTGCCTGAACCCCCGCACCCTGGCGCCCGACACCGACCTGCAACCCGACCCCGGCGCGCTGAAGCGCTTGGTGCGCCAGTCGGCGCTGGCCCAGTACCTGTTCACCCAGTTGCGGGTCACGCCCGACGGCCTGCTGCCGGCCCTGCGCAAGCTGCCGGGTGGCCTGCTGCCCGGCCGGGCCGCCCCGGCATCCGGCGGTGGCGCGCGCGCCGCCGCAGGGTCGCCCATCGGGCCCGAGGTCGTCGACCTGATCGCCAAGACCTTCCTCGACCGCGTGCAGCCGCATGTGCGGGGGCGGCTGGTGCTGGTGATCAACAGCCCGCTGCCCGGTGCGCCCACGGAGCCGCCGGATGAACACATCCGCCGCTTCGGTGCCCTCGCCGCGGCGCGGGGCGCCACGGTGGTCGACATTCAGGCCGCGTTCGCGGCGCACGCGGCACGATCGCCGCTGTCGCTGGCGATCAGCCCCCGCGACGGCCACCTCAACCCGCTGGGTCTGTCCTTGGTCGCCGACGCGGCGGCTTCAGCGCTCGGCGCGGCGGCTCCGTGGCCGATCGCCCGTGCGGACGCGGCGCCCGCCAGGCTGGCTGCGGACCGCTGAGCCCTGGTCCGGGCGGGGGGACCGGCTGCCTACAATCGGCGGCATGAACGAGAAATACGCCCCCGCCGAGGTCGAAGCCGCCGCCCATGCCCACTGGGCGGCCACCGACGCCTACCGCGTCACCGAGGACCAGAACAAGCCGAAGTTCTACGCCTGCAGCATGTTGCCCTACCCCAGCGGCAAGCTGCACATGGGGCATGTGCGCAACTACACCATCAACGACATGCTGGCCCGCCAGCTGCGCATGAAGGGCTGGAACGTGCTGATGCCGATGGGCTGGGACGCCTTCGGCCTGCCGGCGGAAAACGCGGCGATGAAGAACAAGGTGCCGCCGGCGGCGTGGACCTACTCGAACATCGCCCACATGAAGGGCCAGATGCAGGCCATGGGCCTGGCCATCGACTGGTCGCGTGAAGTCGCCACCTGCACGCCGCAGTACTACAAGTGGAACCAGTGGCTGTTCCTGAAGATGCTCGAGAAGGGCATCGCCGAGCGCCGCACCCAGGTGGTGAACTGGGATCCGGTGGACCAGACCGTGCTGGCCAACGAGCAGGTCATCGACGGCAGGGGCTGGCGCAGCGGCGCGGTGGTCGAGAAGCGCGAGATCCCGGGCTACTACCTGAAGATCACCGACTACGCCGAGGAGCTGCTGTCGGCGGTGGCCAACCCCGAGGACCCGAACTACCTCAGCGGCTGGCCCGAGCGCGTGCGCCTGATGCAGGAGAACTGGATCGGCAAGAGCGCCGGCGTGCGCTTCGCCTTCCCGCACACCATCCAGGACGCGGCGGGCGTGCTGATCGGTGACGGCCGGCTGTGGGTCTTCACCACCCGCGCCGACACCATCATGGGCGTGACCTTCTGCGCCGTGGCGCCCGAGCACCCGCTGGCGCAGCACGCCGCGGCGTCCCGGCCCGAGGTGGCCGCCTTCATCGCCGAGTGCGCCCAGGGCGGCACCACCGAGGCCGAACTGGCCACGCAGGAGAAGAAGGGCGTGCCCACCGGCCTGCAGGTGACGCACCCGCTGACCGGCGCAGCGGTGGACGTGTGGGTCGGCAACTACGTGCTGATGGGCTATGGCGACGGCGCGGTGATGGGCGTGCCGGCGCACGACGAGCGCGACTTCGCCTTTGCCAGGAAGTACGGCCTGCCGATCCGGCAGGTGATCGCCGCGGAAGGCGAGAGCTTCAGCACCGACGCCTGGGCCGACTGGTACGGCGACAAACAGCGCGCGGTGTGCGTGAACTCCGGCGTGCTCGACGGCCTGCCGCACAAGGCCGCGGTGGACAAGGTGGCCGAGCTCCTCGCAGCCAAGGGCATCGGCGAGAAGAAGACCACCTGGCGCCTGCGCGACTGGGGCGTCAGCCGCCAGCGCTACTGGGGCACGCCGATCCCGATCATCCACTGCCCCGAACACGGCGCGGTGCCGGTGCCCGAAAAGGACCTGCCGGTGGTGCTGCCCGAGGACTGCATCCCCGACGGCAGCGGCAACCCGCTGAACAAGCGCGCCGACTTCCTGAACGTGCCCTGCCCGGTCTGCGGCCAGCCCGCCAAGCGCGAGACCGACACGATGGACACCTTCGTGGACAGCTCGTGGTACTTCATGCGCTACTGCGACCCGAGCAACGACCAGGCCATGGTCGACGCCGGCACGCGCTACTGGATGCCGCCCAAGAGCACCGCCGCGGGCGGCGCCGGCATGGACCAGTACATCGGCGGCATCGAGCACGCCATCCTGCACCTGCTGTACGCGCGCTTCTGGACCAAGGTGATGCGCGACCTCGGCTTGGTCGAGGTCAGCGAGCCCTTCACCAAGCTGCTGACCCAGGGCATGGTGCTCAACCACATCTACAGCCGGCGCGGCGAGAAGGGCGGCATCGAGTACTTCTGGCCGCACGAGGTCGAGGACGTGCGCGACGAGTCGGGCAAGGTGGTCGGCGCCAAGCTGAAGAGCGACGGCTCGGCGGTGGACTACGGCGGCGTGGGCACGATGTCCAAGTCCAAGAACAACGGCGTCGACCCGCAGGAGCTGATCGACCGCTACGGCGCCGACACCGCGCGCCTGTTTGTGATGTTCGCCAGCCCGCCCGAGCAGACGCTGGAGTGGAACGACGCCGGCGTCGAGGGCGCGCAGCGCTTCCTCAAGCGCGTCTGGGCCTTCGGCGCCCGGCATGCCGCGGCGCTGCAGCGCGCCACTGCGACCGACCTGTCGGCCGCCGTGCCGCGCGCCGAGGCCAAGGCGCTGCGCCGCGAGGTGCACCTCGTGCTCCGGCAGATGAGCCACGACTACGAGCGCATGCAGTACAACACCGTGGTCTCGGGCTGCATGAAGCTGCTCAACGCGCTGGAGGCCTTCAAGCCCGACGACAGCGACGGCGACACCGCGGTGCTGTGCGAGGCCGTCTCGGTGCTGCTGCGCGCGCTGTACCCGGCCTGCCCGCACATCACCCACGCGCTGTGGACCGAGCTGGGCTTCGCCAAGGCCGTGGGCGACCTGCTGGACGCGCCCTGGCCCGCGGTGGACGAGACCGCGCTGCAGCAGGACGAGATCGAGCTGGTGCTGCAGATCAGCGGCAAGACCCGTGGCGCGATCAAGGTGCCGGCCGGCGCCGACAAGGCGGCGATCGAGGCCGCCGCGCTGGCCGCGCCCGAGTTCGCCAAGTTCGGCGAGGGCAAGCCGGCGAAGAAAGTCGTCGTCGTGCCCGGCCGCCTGGTCAACGTGGTGGTCTGAGCGGCGCATGCCCGGCGCCCCCACCCGCCGCCGCTGGCTGCACGCCGCCCTCGGCGGCGCCCTGGCCGGCAGCGCGGCACTGGCCGGCTGCGGCTTCGCGCTGCGCCAGACGCCGCCGCTGCCCTTCACGCGCATCGCGCTGGCCGGCTTCGACGCCCGCTCGCCGCTGGCCGCCGAGCTGCAGGCCCGGCTGGCCGACAGCGTGCAGGTGCTGCCGGCGCCCGGCCAGGCCGAGGTGGTGCTGCACGCGCTGGCCGACCGGCGCGAGAAGAGCGTGGTCGCCTCCACCGCCGCCGGCCAGGTGCGCGAGCTGCAGCTGCGCGTGAAGTTCGAGTTCCGCCTGGCCAGCCCCGGCGGGCGCGAGCTGATCCCGCCCACCGAGCTGCTGCTGTCGCGCGACCTCAGCTACAGCGAGACCTATGCGCTGGCCAAGGCGCAGGAGGAGGCCGAGCTTTACGCCGCGATGCAGTCCGACATCGTGCAGCAGGTGCTGCGCCGGCTGGCCCGGGTGAACCTGGCCGCCGGCACGCCGGCGCCGGCCGCCAGCACCCCGCGGAGCTGAGAGGCTGAGAGTTCTTCGCTCATGCCCGCTCGTCACACCCAAAGCCGGCCGCTCGTCGTTGCAAATGCTCGCCATGGCCCGAGCCATGGCTGTGCTTTGCGCCTAGATCGACCGGCTTAGAGCGCGCCGCTCGGCCACGATCGAAATCCTCTCAGCCTCTGAGCCCATGCAACTGCGCCACGAACAGCTCGCCAGCCACCTGGCCCGCGGCCTGCAGCCGCTCTACACCATCCACGGCGACGAGCCGCTGCTGGCCCAGGAGGCCGGCGACGCGATCCGCGCCGCGGCCCGCGCCGCCGGCTACACCGAGCGCAAGGTCTTCACCGTCAGCGGCGCGCACTTCGACTGGTCGGGCCTGCTGGGCGCGGCGCAGGCGATGAGCCTGTTCGCCGAGCGCCAGCTGATCGAGCTGCGCATCCCCGGCGGCAAGCCCGGCAAGGACGGCTCGGAGGCGCTGCAGCGCTACTGCGAGCAACTCTCCGACGACGTGCTGACCATCGTCCACCTGCCGCGGCTGGACCGCCAGCAGCAGGGCAGCGCCTGGTTCGGCGCGCTGGACCAGGCCGGCGCCAGCATCGCGGTGCAGCCGGTGGACCGGCGCGCGCTGCCGCAGTGGATCGCCCAGCGCCTGGCCGCCCAGGGCCAGCGCGTGGCCGGCGGCGAGGCCGGCCAGCAGACCCTGGCCTTCTTTGCCGACCGGGTGGAGGGCAACCTGCTGGCCGCCCACCAGGAGCTGCAGAAGCTGGCCCTGCTCTACCCAGCCGGCGAGCTGAGCTTCGAGCAGGTGGAGTCGGCGGTGCTCAACGTCGCCCGCTACGACGTGTTCAAGCTGGGCGAGGCGGTGCTGGCCGGCCAGACCGCGCGCGTGCTGCGCATGCTCGACGGCCTGCGCGCCGAGGGCGAGGCCGCGGTGCTGGTGCACTGGGCGCTGGCCGAGGACATCCGCGGCCTGCGGCGCGTGCGCGACGCGCTGGACCACGGCAGGCCGCTGCCGATGGCGCTGCGCGAGGCGCGGGTCTGGGGCCCCAAGGAGCGGCTGTACGAGCGCGTGCTGCCGCTGCTGGCCGGCCACCAGCTGGACCACCTGGTCGAGGCGGCCAGCACCTGCGACGGCATCGTCAAGGGCCTGAAGCACCCGCTGTGGCCGGCCGAGCCCTGGGACGCGTTGCGGCGCCTGGCGCTGATGCTGGTGCAGGCCGTGGCCGCGCCGCCGCCGGCGCGCGGCCGTGCGCCGCTGCTCAAGCGGCTGGCGCTGGAAGCCGACTGAGGACCGTCAGCGGCCTGGCCCTCCGCCGAGGGCGGGCCCGCCGTCAATAGCCGGCGTCGCGCGCCACCAGGTGGGCCAGCGGCCGGCCGCCGGCCAGCGCCTCGATGTTGGCCGCGGCCACCGCGGCGGCGCTGCGTGCGTCGGTCTGCGCCGCGGCGTGCGGCAGCACGGTCACCCGCGGGTGCTGCCAGAACGGGTGGCCGGCAGGCAAGGGCTCGGCGTGGAACACGTCGAGCACCGCGTGGCCGACCCGGCCGGCGTCCAGCGCGGCCCGCAGGTCGGCGTCGACGACATGGGCGCCTCGCGCCAGGTTGACCAGGCCGGCGCCGCGCGGCAGCCGTGCCAGCGTGGCGGCGTCCAGCAGGCCGCGGGTGTCGGGCGTCAGCGGCAGCAGGTTGACCAGCACCTGCGCGCCGGCCAGCGCCGCGGCCAGGCCGTCGGCGCCGTGGCACAGCCGCACGCCCGGCGCCGCTGCGCCGTCGCCCGCCGGCCGGCGCCGCCAGGCCGTCACCGGGTAGCCCTGCTGCGCCAGCCGGGCCGCGGCCGTGCGGCCCATCTGGCCGAAGCCCAGCACGGTCACCGGGCACTCGTCGGCGCGCCGCTGCGGCAGCGGGCGCCACAGGCCGGCGCGCTGCTGGCGCTGGTAGTCGAAGAAGCCGCGGTGCAGGGCCAGCACCGCCCACAGCGCGGTCTCGGCCATCGCCGCGTTCATCGCCGGGTCGACCATGCGGGCGATCGGCACGCCGGCCGGCAGCGTCGGGTCGGCCAGCAGCCGGTCCACGCCGGCCCACAGGCTTTGGATCAGGCGCAGCCGCGGCAGGCCCTGCAGACTGCCCGGCGGCGGGTTGGCGACGATGGCGGCGTCCACCGCGTCGTCGGGCAGCTCGCCGCGCGCGGCCAGCAGGCGGTGGCCGGGCAGCGCGCGGGCCAGCTCGGCCAGCCACTGCGCGCGCTCGTCGGCGTCGAGCTGGCCGGCCAGCAGCAGGTTCATCGCGCCGGGCCGGCCGGCGGCGCGGCCAGGTCCACCCGCTCGAGCAGGCCCTGCAGCGCCGCGGCCACGGTGGCCCGGCGCACCGCGGCGCGGTCGCCGTCGAAGCGCTGCAGCAGCGCGTCGGTGTGCAGCGTGCCGGCGGCGTCGCGCCAGGCCCAGGCCAGCCAGACCGTGCCCACCGGCTTGGCCGCGCTGCCGCCGCCCGGGCCGGCCACCCCGGTGACGGCCACGCTGAGCTGCGCTGCACTGCGCGCCAGCACGCCGGCGGCCATCGCGCGGGCCACCGGCTCGCTGACGGCGCCGTGGCCGGCGATCAGCGCCGCGTCCACGCCCAGCAGCTCGGTCTTGGCGGCGTTGCTGTAGCTGACCACGCCGCGCTCGAACCAGTCGCTGGAGCCGGCCAGCTCGGTGCAGGCGCCGGCGATCAGGCCGCCGGTGCAGCTCTCGGCCGTGGCCACCATCGCGCCGCGCGCGCGCAGCGCGTCGGCCAGCCGGGACACCAGGGTGTCGATCATGGGCCCACCATCCTCATCCACAGGGCGATCACCAGCAGGGTGCAGCCGGCGGCCACCAGGTCGTCGAACAGGATGCCGAAGCCCTGGCGCCAGCCGATGGCCTGGCCCGGCCGCGGCTTGAAGCAGCGGTCGGCCCAGCCCACCGGGCCCGGCTTGGCGGCATCGAAGTAGCGGAACAGCGCAAAGGCCAGCACCTGGCCGACCAGGCCGACGGGCATCACCAGCCACAGCACCAGCCAGAAGGCGACGATCTCGTCCCAGACGATGGCGCCGGGGTCGGCCGAGCCCAGGTGCTGGGCGGTGCGGGTGCAGGCCCAGACGCCCAGCGGCAGCGCCGCGCCGATCAGCAGCGCCCAGCCGGTGTCGCCCAGCCAGCGGTCCAGCACCAGGAAGGCGACCCAGGCCCACAGCGTGCCCACCGTGCCCGGCGCCACCGGCGACAGGCCGCTGCCGAAGCCCAGCGCCAGCCAGCGCGCCGGGTGGCCGCGCAGGAAGCGGGCGCTGGCGCGGCGCGGCGGCAGCGGCGCCGGCTGCTCGGCCAGCAGCACCGCGTCGTCGACGGGCGGCGCCTGGAAGGGCGGGGTCTGGCGGGGCAGGCCGTCGTGGCGCATCGGGTCGGCGCGCGGCGGCTCAGCCGGCGAAATGGTCGAAGCCGCGCGGCGCCAGCGGCAGCGGCGCGCCGCGCGCGTCGACCAGCACCAGGCCGGGCTCGGCGGTGAACGCGCCAATGCGGGTGGCGGCGCAGCCGGCGCCGGCGGCAGCGGCCAGCACGCGCGCGTCGGCGTCGGCCGGCGCGGCGAACAGCAGCTCGTAGTCGTCGCCGCCGGCCAGGCCGAACTCGCGCTGCTGGGCCAGCGGCAGCCGCGCCAGCACCGGGCTGCGCGGCAGCGCGTCGGCCTGCAGCCGGGCGCCGACGCCGGAGCGCTGCAGGACGTGGCCGAGGTCGCCGACCAGGCCGTCGCTGACGTCGATCGCCGCGGTGGCCAGGCCGCGCAGCGCCAGGCCCAGCGCGACGCGCGGCTCGGGCTGCTCCATGCGCTGGCGCACGGTCTCGAAATCGTCGCCCGGCAGGCTGAGGTGGCCGCGGAAGACCTCCAGCGCCAGCCGCGCGTCGCCCACGCCGCCGCCCACCGGGTGGCTGACCCACAGCGCGTCGCCGGGGCGCGCGCCGTCGCGGCGCAGGGCCTGGCCGGGCGGCACCTCGCCGAAGACGGTGATGCACAGATTCAGCGGGCCGGCGGTGGTGTCGCCGCCGACCAGCTCGATGCCGTGGGCGTCGGCCAGGTCGAACAGGCCCTGGGCCAGGCCGGCGAGGAAGGCCTCGTCCGGCCGCGGCAGCGCCAGCGCCAGCGTGAAGGCCACCGGCCGCGCGCCGCAGGCCGCCAAATCGCTGAGGTTGACCGCCAGCGCCTTGTGGCCCAGGCGCTCGGGCCGCACGGTGGACAGGAAGTGCCGGCCCTCGACCAGCATGTCCGACGAGACCGCCCACTGCAGGCCGGCGGCCGGCTGCAGCAGCGCGCAGTCGTCGCCCACGCCCAGCACCGCGCGCGCGGTGGGGCGGGTGAAGTACTTGCGGATCAGGTCGAACTCGCCGAGGGCCATCGGCGCGGATTGTCGCCCAGCGCCGGCGCGGCCCCGGGCCGCGGCGCCGCCCGGCCGGCGCTCAGGCGCCGTGGTCGCGCAGCAGGTTGGCCAGCTCGACGGCCGAGCGCACGCCCATCTTGTCGAACAGGTGGGCGCGGTGCACTTCCACCGTGCGCACGCTGATGCCCAGCTCGTCGGCGATCTGCTTGTTGGCCAGCCCGGCGGTGACGCGGCGCATCACCTCGCGCTCGCGCTCGGTCAGCTCGTCGAGCGCGCGCTGCAGGCCGCGGCCGGCGCGGCGGCGCTGGATGGCCTCGGCGCTGACGGCCAGCGCCTGCTGCACGCGGTCGACCAGGGCGTTGTCGGAGAAGGGCTTCTCCACGAAGTCGAAGGCGCCGCGCTTGACTGCCGAGACGGCCGTGGGCACGTCGCCGTGGCCGGTCAGGAAGATCACCGGCAAGGCCTCGACCAGGCCGCGCTCGACCAGACGCTCGAACAGCACCAGCCCGGTGGTTCCGGGCATGCGCACGTCCAGCAGCAGGCAGGCCGGCGCGTCGGGCCAGCCGCCGTCCAGGTCGCGCGTGGCCAGGAAGGCCTCGAAGGCGTCGGCGCTGCCGAAGCCCTCGGACAGCAGGCGGCGGCTGCGCAGCAGCCAGGCCAGCGCGTCGCGCACCACGGTCTCGTCGTCGACCAGGTAGACCACCGGCAGGCCCAGCGGCGGCGTGGCGGCAAGCGGCGTGCTCATGGCGCGCAGTATCCGGCAAGCGGCGGGTGAGCGGTCGGCGGGCGCCGGGGCCGGTTCAGCGGCCGGTGGCCGGCGCGCCCGGGGCCGGCCGCGCCGCCGGCGCCAGCGGCAGGCGGAAGCGGAACACCGTGCCGCCGCAGTCGCCGGGGCTGCCGTCGGGCGCCGGCACGGCCTCGTGCGACAGCGTGCCGCCGTGCTGCTCGGCCACCGTGCGGCACAGCGACAGGCCCAGGCCCATGCCCTCGGGCCGGGTGGTGAAGAAGGGGGTGAACAGGCGCTCGGCCACCTCGGGCGGGATGCCCGGGCCGGCGTCGGCGACGCTGAACTCGGCCCAGCGCGCCTGCGGCCCGGCGTCGACCGTGCGCACGCCCAGGGTCAGCACGCGCGCGGCCAGCGGCGTGTGCTCCTCCATCGCCTGGATGCCGTTGCGCGCCAGGTTCAGCAGCACCTGCTCGACCATCGTGCGGTCGACCTTGACGCGCGGCACCGGGCCCTGCACCGCCAGCTCGACGCGGGTGCCGCTTTTGCGCGCCTGCAGCCGCACCAGCGGCAGCACCGAGTCGACCAGCGCGTCGGCGGCGACGACCTCGTGCGCCTGGTGGCGGCGGCGCACGAAGTCGTGCACGCTCTTGATCACCCGGCCGGCGCGCTCGGCCTGTTCGGCGATGCGCCCCAGCGCCTGGCGCAGCATCGGCAGCGTCTCGGCGTCGGGCTCGGCCAGCAGGTTCAGCGAGCCGGTGGCGTAGCTGGCGATGGCCGACAGCGGCTGGTTCAGCTCGTGGCTGAGCAGCGAGGCCATCTCGCCGACGCTGGCCAGTCGGGCGGTGGCCTGCAGCCGCTCCTGCTGCTGGCGCGACAGGTCCTCGACGCGGCGCTGCGCCGACAGGTCCAGCACCGCGCTCATCCAGCCGGTGTGTCGGCCGGCGCCGTCGACCAGCGGCGCCTCGTAGATCATCACCGGGAAGCGCTCGCCGTCGCGGCGCATGAACACCGTCTCGTAGCCCTCCTGCGCCGGCAGGCCGGCACCGTCCAGCCCCAGGCGCTCGCGCTGGCGGCGCTGGTAGTGCGCCACCTGCTCGGGCGGCCAGTACGGCGGCTGGCCCGGCAGGGCGCCGGTGCCCATCAGCTCCTCGGCCGACCAGCCGACCATGCGGCAGAACGCCGGGTTGACGTAGACGATGCGGCCGTCGCGGTCGCGCGCGCGCAAGCCGGTGACCAGCGAGTCCTCCATCGCCTTGCGGAAGGCCAGCGCCTCGGCCAGCGCGGCCTCGGCGCGGGCGCGGCGGCGGCCGTCGCGCACCAGCAGCGTGACCAGCGCGAACAGGCCCAGCGACAGGCCCAGCACCAGCGCGGTGGCCAGGTTGGGGATCAGGCTGGGGCCGCGCTGCACCGCGTCCACCCGCACCTGCAGCGTGGTGCCGGGCAGGTCGATGACGCGGTCGACGACGAACACGCCGGCGCCGCGCACCGCGCCGCTGCGCGCCAGCCGCGTGCCGTCGGCCTCGACGAAGGACAGCTCGTGGCTGTGGCCGGCCTCGGCCACCCGCACCTCCTCCAGCAGCAGCGGCAGCACGATGCTGGCCACGGTGAAGCCGACCAGGCGGCCGGCCTCCTGCATCGGCACGCAGACGTCCATCACCTCGACGCCCAGGCCGCCGGGCAGCGGCACGAACTGGCTGCGCGAGAAGATCGGCGACATCACCCGCTGCGCCGCGCCGCAGGCCACCTCGGTGGCCAGGTCCATCTCGGTGCGGGGCCAGCGCGAGAACAGCGGCTCGCGGAACGGCGTGTCGGCGGCCTCGACGATGCGCACCGCCAGGTCGCGCCGCTCGACGCGGCCCAGCTCGGGCAGGCTGCGCAGCAGGGCCTCGGCGGCCCGCGCCCAGGCCTGCGTGTCGCCGGGGCGCAGCTGCAGCGACTGCAGGCCCTGCAGCGCGAGCTGGCTGCGGCGGCGGATCTCGCCCAGCGCCACCGCCGCGACCTCGTCGGTGCGCTCCTGGGCGCGGGCCTCCTCGTAGCGCAGCGTCAGCAGCACCAGCAGCGACTGCGCCACCACCAGCAGCGCGACCAGCGCCACCCACAGCAGCGCGCGCGGCGTACGCCGCACGCGGGCGGCCACCGGGCCGATGGCCGGGGGCGCGGGCAGCTCGGCGGGCGCGACGTCGGCGTCGGGCGCGCCGGGGTCGGGGCGGCGGGCGGGCATGGGGGCGCAGTATTCCGTGGCCGGCCGGGGCGGCCGCTACGCAGTTTCGCGCATGGGCGCGCGGCGTCGCCTGCGCGACACTGTGCGCGGCAGCCAGGCCCGGGTCATGCTTCGACGGCATGGAACCATGCGGGTAAACCATGGGTCCACCGACCCCCCGCTGCCTAGAATCCCGTCCCCCCGCCGTCCAGGACCGCCGATGCCCAACTACGAAGAAAAGCGCGCCGAACTGCGCCGCGCCGCACTGGAGTACCACGAGTTCCCGACCCCCGGCAAGGTGGCGGTGACGGCGACCAAGTCGCTGGTCAACCAGCGCGACCTGGCGCTGGCCTACTCGCCCGGCGTGGCGGCAGCCTGCGAGGAGATCGTCGCCGACCCGGCCAACGCCTGGCGCTACACCAGCCGCGGCAACCTGGTGGCGGTGGTCACCAACGGCACTGCGGTGCTGGGCCTGGGCGACATCGGCCCGCTGGCCAGCAAGCCGGTGATGGAAGGCAAGGGCGTGCTGTTCAAGAAGTTCGCCGGCATCGACGTCTTCGACCTCGAGATCAAGGAGCGCGACCTCGACAAGCTGGTCGACATCATCGCCGCGCTGGAGCCCACCTTCGGCGGCGTCAACCTCGAGGACATCAAGGCGCCGGACTGCTTCTACGTCGAGCGCAAGCTGCGCGAGCGCATGAACATCCCCGTCTTCCACGACGACCAGCACGGCACGGCCATCGTCGTCGGCGCGGCGCTGCTCAACGGCCTGAAGGTGGTGGGCAAGAAGATCGACGAGGTCAAGCTGGTGACCTCGGGCGCCGGCGCCGCGGCGCTGGCCTGCATCAACCTGCTGGTCAAGCTGGGCCTGCCGAAGAAGAACATCTTCGTCACCGACCTGGCCGGCGTGGTCTGGCAGGGCCGCACCGAGCTGATGGACCCGGACAAGGCCGAGTTCGCCCAGGACACGCCGCACCGCACGCTGCGCGAGGCCATCGCCGGCGCCGACGTCTTCCTCGGCCTGTCGGCCGGCGGCGTGCTCAAGGGCGACATGGTGGCGACGATGGCGGCGCGGCCGCTGATCTTCGCGCTGGCCAACCCGACGCCGGAGATCATGCCCGAGGAGGTCAAGGCGGTGCGCGACGACGCGGTGATGGCCACCGGCCGCACCGACTACCCGAACCAGGTCAACAACGTCCTGTGCTTCCCGTACATCTTCCGCGGGGCGCTCGACTCCGGCGCGACGACGATCACCGACGCGATGGAGATCGCCGCGGTGCACGCCATCGCTGAGCTGGCCCAGGCCGAGCAGAACGACGTGGTCGCCGCCGCCTACGCCGGCGCGACGCTGAGCTTCGGCCCCGAGTACCTGATCCCCAAGCCCTTCGACCCGCGGCTGATGATGAAGATCGCGCCGGCGGTGGCCCGCGCGGCGCAGGACTCGGGCGTGGCCGCCCGGCCGGTGACCGACTACGAGGCCTACGCCGAGCGGCTGCAGAGCTTCGTCTACGCCTCCGGCCACACGATGAAGCCGATCTTCGCGGTGGCCAAGCGCGCCGCGCGCAAGCACGTCGCCTTCGCCGAGGGCGAGGACCGCCGCGTGCTGCGCGCCGCGCAGATCGTCGTCGACGAGGGCCTGGCGCGGCCCTGGCTGGTCGGCCGGCGCAGCGTCATCACCGCGCGCATCGAGAAGCACGGCCTGCGCCTGAAGCCGGGCGTCGACTGCGAGATCGTCAACATCGACGACGACCCGCGCTACCGCGACTTCTGGCAGACCTACCACCGCCTGACCGACCGCAAGGGCGTGACCGAGCAGTTCGCCAAGATCGAGATGCGCCGCCGCCTGACGCTGATCGCCAGCATGCTGCTGCACAAGGGCGAGGTCGACGGCCTGATCTGCGGCACCTGGGGCAGCACGGCCCAGCACCTGAACCACATCGACCAGGTTATCGGCCGCCGTGCCGGCGTCGACACCTACGCCTGCATGAACGGGCTGATCCTGCCGGGCCGTCAGGTCTTCCTGGTCGACACCCACGTCAACTACGACCCCAGCGCCGAGCAACTGGCCGAGATCACCGTGCTGGCCGCCGAGGAGATGCTGCGCCTGGGCGTGAGCCCGAAGGCGGCGCTGCTGTCGCACAGCAACTTCGGCTCGTCGAACCAGCCCTCGGCGGTGAAGATGCGCGAGGCGCTGGCGCTGGTCCAGCAGCGCGCGCCCTGGCTGGAGGTCGATGGCGAGATGCACGGCGACGTTGCGCTGGACACCGCCTACCGCGCCGAGCTGATGCCGCGCAGCACGCTCAGCGGCGAGGCCAACCTGCTGGTGCTGCCCAACATCGACGCCGCCAACATCAGCTACAACCTGCTGAAGACCGCCGCCGGCGGCGGCATCGCCATCGGCCCGGTGCTGCTGGGCGCGGCCAAGCCGGCGCACATCCTGACGCCGTCGGCCACGGTGCGCCGCATCGTCAACATGACCGCGCTGACGGTGGCCGACGCCAACGCCGCGCGCTGACCGGCGGCCGCGGCGGGCCACGCCGGCGCGCACCATTCCGGTGCCCGCCGGCGTGCGCGGCACAGGTCCGTTCACATCTCGTCAAACCTGCACGCTTGACAAGGCGAATTCTTTGTCAAATCAAAAGCTTAGATCGTTGTGAGCGCGTACTCACCATTCGAGATCCCTGCCTAAATTTGAGGCAATGGCTTGAGTTTTCCGGGCCATTCCTGTAGCATTCACGCGTCAGTTTTCAGGGTAAACCCGTGGGCAAGACCGCTTGGTCGTCGATTTGGAAACCTCTGCGGCAGTGGGGGGTCCTGTCGGTGGTCGCAGCGTCGGTGCTGGCCGGCGCTGCGGTGCAGGCCCGTGGCCCGGCGGACGGCCCGGACAGTGTGGCGTTGCAGGCACTGCCGGCCGAGGCCCAGCAGACGCAGCGGCTGATCCTGGCCGGTGGTCCGTTTCCTTACAGCAAGGACGGCACGGTCTTCGGCAACCGCGAACGCCTGCTGCCGCGCCGCGAACGGGGCTACTACCGCGAGTACACCGTGCCGACGCCGGGGTCCCGGGACCGCGGCGCACGGCGCATCGTGTGCGGCGGCCAGCAGCCGAAGCAACCTGAAGCCTGCTATTACACCGCCGACCACTATGCGAGCTTCAAGCGCATCGCACCGTGAGCGGCAGCCGAACCGGAACGCATTTTCTTGACTGGAGGAACGTGACCATGCTGCTGCAGACCGTCCGTCCCAATATCGTGCAGGCGATCCGCGCCTACCGTGTCGAAGACCTGATGCAGGCCGCCGAAGGCGCGGGCCAGCACTTCCTGTACGCGAACCTGACCGACGCGCAGACCAAGCAGGACGTGCTGGACAAGATCGCCGAGTCCTTTCTGTTCCCGGCCCACTTCGGCAAAAACCTGGACGCGCTGTACGACTGCATGACCGACCTGGTCCACCGCGCCGGCGCGCAGCCGGGCTTCGTCGTCGTGCTCGAGCAGCTGCCCGACAACGGCAAGTTCGACCGCGAGGCCCGCGAGCAGCTGCTCGACGTGTTCCGCGACACCGCCGACTTCTGGGCCGAGCGCCGCGTCCCCTTCCGCTGCTTCTACTCCTTCGCCGTCGCCCGCAACAGCGAGGCCAATGCCTGGGAGCGCGTCAACGAGGCCGCCCAGGTGCCCGAGAAGCCGCCCGCCAAGGCGGTGTCCAAGAACGGCCAGAACCCGAACTTCGGCATGAACATGCCGATGATGAGCAGCGCCTTCGACACCGCGATGTGGCTGAACGCCGCCTGAGTCCGCCGCCGCGCTGACGCAGTGAAGGGGCCTGCGGGCCCCTTCGTCGTTGTCGGGCCGGGCGCCAGCGGGCGCCGCGTCCGGGCAAGCCTCAGCGCGCCGGCGGCAGGGCCTGGGCCAGCGCCACGTACTCGGCCACCGGCACCTCCTCGGCGCGGCGCTGCACGTCGAAGTCGCCGCCGAAGCCCTGCTCGTCCAGCCAGCGGCCCAGGGTGTGGCGCAGCAGCTTGCGCCGCTGCGAGAAGGCCACCGTCACCAGCGTGGACAGCCGCGCCTCGTCCAGCGCCGGCGGCTGGGCGAAGGGCTGCATGCGCACGATCGCCGAGTCGACGCGCGGCGGCGGGTCGAAGGCGTCGGGCGCGACGTCGAACAGCCACTCGATCGCGTAGCGCCACTGCAGCATCACGCTCAGGCGGCCGTAGTCCTTGCCGCCGGGCGAGGCGGCCATGCGGTCGACCACCTCCTTCTGCAGCATGAAGTGCTGGTCGCGCACCCGGTGCGCCACCGCCAGCAGGTGGAACAGGATGGGCGTGGAGATGTTGTAGGGCAGGTTGCCCACGATCCGAAGGCCCCCAGGCCGAGGCGAGGCCTCGGCCGCCCCCCGCGGGGGTTCGGTCGGCTCGGGGCGGCCCGTCGCCGACCGAGCAGCGGCGCCCAGGCGATCGGCCAGCGCGGCGAAGTCGACCTGCAGCACGTCGGACTCGACCACCGTGACGCCGGCACGCTGGCGCCAGCGCGCGGCCAGGTCGCGGTCGAGCTCGACCACGGTCAGCGCGCCGCAGCGCTCCAGCAGCGGCTGGGTCATCGCGCCCAGGCCGGGGCCGATCTCGACCAGCGGATCGCCGGGGCGCGGCGCGATCGCCCGCACGATGGCGTCGATCACGCCGTGGTCGACCAGGAAGTGCTGGCCGAAGCGCTTGCGCGCGGTGTGGCCGTGCAGGCTCATCGCCGGGTCCGGGGCGAGGCGGCGCTCACTGCGGGGCGTCCCGCAGCTCGATGTAGGCGCGCAGGCGTAGCTCCTTGGCCCATTCCTGGTAGGCCTGCTCGAAGCGCTGCTCGCGCAGCTGGGCGCGGGCCAGCTCGCGCACCTCCTTCGGGTCGGGCGTGACCTGGCGGCGCTCCATCACCTGCACCAGGTGCACGCCGAAGCGCGAGACCACCGGCGCCGACAGCCCGCCCACCGGCAGGCCGTTCATCGCCTCCTCGAACTCGGGCACGTACTGGCCGGGCGAGGCCCAGCCCAGGTCGCCGCCGCCGGGCGCGGTGCCGTCCTCGGAGACGGCGCGGGCGACGTCCTCGAAGCGCTTCTCGCCGCGCTCGATCTGGGCGCGCAGCCCGGCCAGGCGCTCGGCCACCGCGGCGGTCTGGGCGCGGTCGGACACGCGCAGCAGGATGTGGCGGGCGCGCGTCTGCGTCACGGTGATGCCCGGCTCCTGGCGGTCGACCACCTTCAGCAGGTGGAAACCGGCCGGGCTGCGCAGCGCCTGCGGCGTCACGCCGCCCACCGGCAGGCCGCGCACGGCGTCGGTGAACAGGTCGGGCAGGCGGGCCGCCGGGCGCAGGCCCAGCTCGCCGCCGGCGTCCTTGTTCGGGTCCTCGCTGAAGGCGCGGGCGACGCGGGCGAAATCCTCGCCGGCGCGCAGCCGCGCCGCGGCCTCGCCGATGCGCGCCTGGCGCTGGGCCAGCACCTCGGGCGAGGCGCCCTCGGGCACGGTGACCAGGATCTGCGCCAGGTTCAGCTGCTCGCCGCCGCCGGACTTGGCGCGCTGCTCGGCCAGCTGGCGCTCGATGTCGGCGTCGGTGATGCGGATGCGGGCGTTGACCTCGCGCTCGCGCACCCGCTCGACCATGATCTGGTCGCGCAGCTGGTTGCGAAAGCGCGCCAGGTCCATGCCGTCGGCCTTCATGCGCTCGCGCAGCTGGGCCACGCTGATCTGGTTCTGCGCGGCGATGTTGGCCAGCGCGCGGTCGATCTCGGCGTCGTCCACCCGTTGGCCGGTGTCGCGGGCGAAGGTGACCTGCACGCGCTCGTCGATCAGCGCGTCCAGCACCTGCTGGCGCAGCGTGGCCGGGTCGGGCAGGCGGGCGCCGGCGCGGCGCGCCTCGGCGCTGGCCCGCTCGACCCGCTGCGCCACCTCGACCGAGGTGACCAGCTCGGAGTTGACCACCGCAACGATGTGGTCGCCACCGCCGCGGCTGGCAGCGCGGTCGCTCTGCGCATGGGCCGCGCCACCGGCCAGACAGGCCGCGGCGGCCAGGGCCAGCAGGCGGGCGCGCAGGCGCCGGGAGGAGGGAGGGAGGGTCATGGCTCGGAGCTGGTGAACGGGGTGCCGCGCGTCTCGCGCAGCAACCGGTAGCCGGGGATATTGTCCTTCAACACCTGCAGCGGGTTGCTGCCCAGGCGGGACAGGCCGACCAGCTCCAGCTGCAGCAGCAGCCGGGTGGTGGCCTCGGCGCGGCCGGTGGACAGGCGCTCGGAGACCGCGCGCACGATCCAGCAGCCGGTGTCGTACTCGACGCCGGCGATCGAGTCGGTCATGCGGCTGTCCTTCAGGCTGTAGTTCAGCCGGCCCACCGCGTACAGCGTGCCGCCGCAGCCCGAGGCCGCGCCCACCGGCCGCGCGGTGCCGCGGTAGACCGGCCACTGCCAGCCCAGCTCGACCTGCTCCGACAGCCCGCGCGCCAAGCGGTAGCCGGCGCTCAGCGTGTGGAAGGGCGCCGGGTTGTAGCGCGCGCCGATGATCGAGCGCACCACGCGCTGGGTGTCGGGGTTGTACTGGATCGCCGCGTCCAGCTTCCAGGGCTGGAACACCGAGGTGCCGCCCTCGAGCAGCAGGTCGGAGAAGCGCTGGTCCAGCGGCGCGCCGCTGAGCACCACGCGCTGGTCGCGCAGGCGGATGCGCTGGGCCACGCCCAGGCGCAGCGTCTCGCCGCCGCTGGCCGCGTCGATCAGCCGGGTGGTGACGCCGGTGGTCACGGTGTGCGCGTCGGACACGCGGTCGATGCCGGTGAAGGCGTTCTCGCCGTAGATCGACACGGCGTTGAAGTCGCGCTCGGCGGCGTCGAAGTTGGGCAGGCCGGACTGGTCGCGGAAGGGCGTGTTCACGTAGAGCAGCCGCGGCTCCAGCGTCTGGCGCTGCGGCCGGCCGAACCAGCTGGCCTGGCGCTCGAAGACCGCGCCCAGGTCCAGGCTGGCGGTCGACACCAGCCGGCCGGCGCTGCGCTTCGCCTGCCCGGCCGCCTCCCACTGGTAGCGCGCGGCGTTGAGCGTCAGCTGCGGCGTGGCCCACCAGCCGGCGTCGCCGAAGCGGCGCGACAGCTGGCCCACCGCATGCCAGCGCCAGCCGGTGGGCAGGGGGGCGCTCTGGCCGTCGTCCGGCCGGGTGAAGTGGTTGAGCTCGGTCTCCAGCGCACCGCGCAGCCCGCCGGGCAGCACCGGGGTCAGCCGCAGCCCCAGCTGCGGGCTGCGCTGGTAGGGCGCGACGATCAGGTCGCCGCCGCTGCCGGTCTGCAGCACCTGCCAGTGCTGCACGCGGGCGTAGGCGCGCAGCGGGCCCAGCGGCGTCGGCAGCGAGCGCGCCAGGTCCAGGTCCTGGGCCAGCAGCCGCGGCGTGGTGCTGGGCACCAGCTGCGGGAAGTCCTTCCAGTAGCCGTCGTCGGACACGCGCTGCAGCCGCACGCGGTAGTCCAGCGTGTCGGCCAGGCGGCCGTCGTTCTCGGCCTGCCAGGCGTGGCGGCTGCGCTGTGCGCTGCGGTCGTCGGGCAGCAGGTGCAGGCGCAGCGTGCCGGCGTGCTGCGGCTCCAGGTAGCGGAACTCGCCGTCCAGCGCCAGCCCGCGGCGCGTCAGCACCGTCGGCGTGATGGTGGCGTCCCGGTTGGGCGCGATGTTCCAGTAGTAGGGCACGCCCAGCAGGAAGCCGCTGCGGCTGTCCAGCCCGATGTTGGGCGGCAGCCAGCCGCTCTTGCGGTCGTCGGTCAGCGGGAAGCTGAGCACCGGCAGCGCCAGGATGGGCACGCCGAGGAACTGCAGCACCGCGCCCTCGGCCACGCCCTCGTTGAGCTCGAAGTCCAGCTTGACGCGGTCGGTGCGCAGCAGCCAGTCGGGCTCGCCGCCGTCGTCGCGCGGGCAGCTGGTGTAGCGCGCCTGCCAGGCACGGGCGCGCGCGCTGTCGAGGAAGTCGATGCGCTCGGCGCGGCCGCCGGCGCCGAGCTGCTCGAAGCTGAACTCGGGCTGCAGGAAGAAGCCCTCGAAGCGCTGCACCTGCAGCTGCAGCTCGGGGCCGCGGTAGCGCACGCCGTCGCGGGCGACCAGCACGTTGCCGCGGGCATGGGCCAGGTCGCTGGCAGCCTCGTAGCTGAAGCGGTCGGCGCGGATCACCGTGCCGGCGCGGCGGAACTCGACCTCGCCCTCGGCGACGGCGTCGAGGTCGGGGCGCAGGCGCAGCTCGCCGGCGCGCAGGATCAAGGGGCGCTGCCGCGCCAGCTCGCCCGGCGGCGTGGGCTGCAGCGCGGTGCTGGGCTGCAGCACCAGGCCCTCGGCCGCGGCCTGCGCGCGCGCGCCCGGGGCGGCGGCCAGCGCGGCCAGGGCCAGCAGCACGGCGCTGCGGCGCGGCGCCGGGGCAGGGCCCGGACGGGCGGCACGGGCGCCGCGGGTGGCGCGGTGGCAGGCGGACGAGGCGGCGGGCACGGGCGGGGCGTCAGCGCGACCGCGTCGGGCGGTCGGTCGGGGCGATCCGGGCGGTCCGCCGGCGCTGCCCGGACGGCCCGCCGGGCACGCGGTTCGTAGAATCCGGCGATTATCCATGAGGCCTCGCGCCCCGATGACCGCAGCCGCCGAACCCAACGCCGCCAACGCCTCCCCTGTGCCCGCCGTGGCCTGGCCCGACCCGGTCCGCGCCGCCGATTTCCAGCGCTGGTTCGCGCCGCTGGCCCAGGCCCACGGGCTGGACGCCGCGACGCTGGCCCCGGCCTCGGCCGACGCGAGCTTCCGCCGCTACCTGCGGGTGCAGCGCGCCGACGGCCAGGGCAGCTGCATCGTGATGGACGCGCCGCCGCCGCAGGAGAACGTGCGCCCGTTCATCGACGTGGCCGCCCGGCTGCAGGCCGCCGCCCTGCACGGCCCCGCGGTGCTGGCGGCCGACGCCGAGCGCGGTTTCCTGCTGCTGAGCGACCTCGGCCGCACGCTGTACCTGTCCGAGCTGCAGGCGGCCACGCCGGCGCGTGCCGACCAGCTGATGCGCGACGCCATCACCGCCCTGGTGCGCTGGCAGCAGCACGGCGACGCCACCGGCCTGCCGGACTACGACGACGCGCTGCTGCGCCGCGAGCTGGCGCTGTTCCCCGAATGGTGCGTCGAGCGCGAGTACGGCATCCGCTGGACGCCCGAGCAGCGCGCGACCTGGGACACGCTGTGCGACCGCCTGGTGGCCAGCGCGCTGGCCCAGCCGCAGGTGCTGGTGCACCGCGACTGGATGCCGCGCAACCTGATGGTCTGCACGCCCAACCCCGGCGTGCTGGACTTCCAGGACGCGGTGCGCGGCCCGGTGACCTACGACATCGCCTCGCTGCTGCGCGACGCCTTCCTGTCCTGGGACGAGGCCCAGGAGATCGACTGGGCGGTGCGCTGGTGGCAGCAGGCGCGCGCCGCCGGCGTGCTGGGCGACGAGCACCCGATGGCCGGCGACTTCGGCGAATGCTGGCGCGCGCTGGAGTGGATGGGCCTGCAGCGCCACCTGAAGGTGCTGGGCATCTTCTGCCGCCTGAAGCACCGCGACGGCAAGCCGGCCTACGCCGCCGACCTGCCGCGCTTCTTCGCCTACGCCACCCGGGTGGCGCTGCGCTACGTCGAGCTCAAGCCGCTGATCCGGCTGATCGAGCCGATGACCGGCGCGCTGACCACCACCGCCTACTCGCTGCGCTGAAGCCGCGCGGCGGCCAGCACATCGGCGCAGGGCCAGTCCTGCGTCTCGCAGCCGGCGGCGGCCAGCCAGGGGTCGCGGTCCTCGCCGCCGAAGACCTGCAGCAGGAAGTCCAGGAACACGCGGGTGCGCGCCGGCAGGTGCTTGCGCGAGGGCAGCGCGGCCCACAGCGTCAGCGCGAAGAGGCGCCAGGATGGCAGCACGCGCTCCAGCGCGCGCTCGTGTAGCGCGTCCTCGACGACGAAGGACGGCAGGCCGGTGATGCCCAGGCCGTGCAGCGCGGCCGCGTACATGGTGTCGGTGTAGGTCGTCGTCAGCACCGGGCGGTGCGGCACGGCGGTGACGGTCTCGCCGGCCTCGGTGCCGCCGGCGCCCAGGCGTCCGCTGACGAAGACGATGCCGCGCTGCAGCTCGCTGACCGGCGGCAGCAGCGTGTCGTGGCCGACCAGCTCGCTGGGGTGCTGGGGCCGGCCGCGGCGGTCCAGGTAGTCCGGCGACGCGCAGAGGATGACCTCGGTGCGTGCCAGGCGGCGCGCGACGAAGTCGCCGTCCAGCGGCTGGCGCGTGGCCAGCAGCGTCAGGTCGTAGGCCTCGTCGACGGTGGCCACCGGGCCGGGCGAATCCAGCTCCACCGTCACCTGCGGGTAGCGCTGGTGGAACTGCGGCAGGTGCTTGGCCAGCTGGTGCACCGCCAGTGCCGGCGGCAGCAGCACGCGCAGGTGGCCGCGCGGCTCGGTGGTGGCGCGCGCGGCGGCGGCGGCGGCCTCGTCCACGTCGGCCAGGATCTGGCGCGCGCGCTCCAGGTAGTCGGCGCCGACCTCGGTCAGCGTCAGCCGGCGGGTGGTGCGGTGCATCAGCCGCGCGCCCAGGTGCTCCTCGAGCTCGGCGACCACGCGGGTGACCACCGGCGGCGTCAGGTCCAGCGCCCGCGCCGCGGCCGCGAAGCTGCCGGCCTCGGCCACCGTGGTGAACACCCGCATCGCGCGCAACTGGTCCATCCCGGGGCCTCCGAACACCATTGCCAAACGCCGGTGGACAACGGCGGGCGAGAAAAGTTCATTCCGAAAATCGCAATGATGCATTCCTCCGGCGCTGCTGTTTCGGCCTGGGGTAACTACCTACAGTCACGGTCATGCCATCGCCGCAACGCCTCCGGGCCCCGCGGCTTCCCCCCCGACCACAGGAGATACGACATGACCGTCCGCCGCCAACTCTTCGTCCTGGCCGCCGTGGCCACCACCGCCGTGCTGGGCGCCGGCTCCGCCTTTGCCGCCGAAGCCTGGGCCGGCGTGGGCATCGGCGAGGGCGAGGTGATCCAGCGCCCCGCCCAGGTGGCCAGCACCACCACCCGCGCCCAGGTGATCGCCCAGTTCAACGAGGCCCGTCGCCAGGACACGCTGCTGGCCAGCGGCGAGGTCAGCCGCGCGCCGGTGCTGGCCAGCGCCCAGCCCTCGCGCAGCCGCGCCGAGGTCAAGCTCGAGACCGCCCAGGCCAACCGCCGCGGCGAGCTGATGGGCGCCGGTGAATCCCTGCAGGCCGCCCGCCCGGCCGCGGCCGCCGCCAGCGCCCAGCGCATCGCCGGTCTGCGCTGAGGACCGCGGCGCCGGCGCCGCGCCGGCCTGACCGCAAGCCCCCGGAAGGCCCGGTCGCCCGCAAGGCGGCCGGGCCTTCGCCGTCCGGGGCCCGCAGCGGCGCGCTCAGGGATGGGCCGCGATGACCTGGGCCACCGCCGCGGTCAGCCGCTTGGCGTAGGGCACGTGCAGGAACTCGTTGGGCCCGTGGGCGTTGCTTTTCGGGCCCAGCACGCCGCAGACCATCATCTGGGCCTGCGGGAAGCCCTGCTGCAGCAGGCTCATCAGCGGGATCGTGCCGCCCTGGCCGATGTAGGCCACCGGCGCGCCGTAGTGCGCCCGCGAGGCCTGGTTCAGCGCGTCCTCCAGCCAGGGCGCCAGCGCCGGCGCGTTCCAGCCGCTGGCGCCCAGCGCGCCGGCGCGGCCGTCGGGGTGGAAGGTGACGCGGGCGTTGTAGGGCGCGTTGTCCTCCAGCAACGCCTTCAGCCGCAGCGAGGCCTGGTGGCCGTCGACCAGCGGCGGCAGGCGCAGGCTGAGCTTGAACGCGGTGTAGGGCCGCAGCACGTTGCCCGCGCTGTGCAGCGGCGGGAAGCCGTCGACGCCGGTGACCGACAGCGTCGGCCGCCAGGTGCGGTTGAGCAGGGCCTCGACCGGGTCGGTGGTGGTCGGCAGCGTCGGCCCGCCGTCGGCGCCGCAGGCCCAGGGGAAGGTCTTCCAGGTGTTCTCGCCCAGGATGGCCGCGGCCTGCTGTACCTGGGCCAGGCGGTCGGCCGGCACGCTGCAGTGGAAGCCCTCGGGCAGCAGGTGGCCGCTGCGCGCGTCCTCCAGCCGGTCCAGCACCTGGCGCAGGATGCGGAAGCTCGACGGCACCACGCCGCTGGAGTCGCCCGAGTGCACGCCCTCGGTGAGGATGTCGACCTTCAGCACGCCCGAGACCATGCCGCGCAGGCTGGTGGTCAGCCACAGCTGGTCGTAGTTGCCGGCGCCGGAGTCCAGGCAGACCACCAGGCCGACGTCGCCCAAGCGCGGGCGCAGCGCGTCCAGGTAGGGCGGCAGGTCGTGCGAGCCGCTTTCCTCGCAGGTCTCGATCAGGCCGACGATGCGCGGGTGCGGCAGGCCCTGGGCCTGCAGCGCCTCGACCGCGGTGATCGCGGCGTAGACCGCGTAGCCGTCGTCGGCGCCGCCGCGGCCGTAGAGCAGGCCGCCCTCGTACTTGGGCGTCCAGGGGCCCAGGTCCTGGCGCCAGCCGGTGAACTCGGGCTGCTTGTCCAGGTGGCCGTACATCACCACCGTCTGGGTCGACCCGGACTTGGTCGCCGGGATCTCGAAGAACAGCACCGGCGTGCGGCCGGGCAGGCGCACCACCTCCAGCGTCAGCCCCGGCACCTTGCGCGCCTCGACCCAGGCGGCGGCGTCGCGCACCACGCGCTCGATGTGGCCGTTCGCCGCCCAGTCGGCGTCGAACATCGGGCTCTTGGCCGGCACGCCGATGTAGTCGGTCAGCGCCGGGACGATGGCCTCGTCCCAGCGGCGGTCGGCGTAGGCGGCCAGCGCGCCGGCCTCGTCGGGGCGCAGCGGCTGCAAGGGGTCACGGGCGTTCATGGCGGCTCCTGCGGGTCGGGCGAAACGGGCAGTCTAGACCCGCGGCCGCCGCGCCGTCAGGCCAGGGGCGTGTGCGCGGCCAGCCAGCCGGCCAGGTCGGCCAGCACGCGGGCCTGCTCGGGCTCGTTGTAGATCTCGTGGGCCAGGCCGTCGTAGCGCAGCGCGCGCAGCACCGCCGGCGGCGCCGCGGCGGCGAAGGCCGCGCTGCCGGCCGGCGCGACGCAGCGGTCGGCGCCGGCGTACTGCAGCAGCGTGGGCACCTGCCACTGCGCGGCGCGCGCGCGCACCAGCGCGCCGGCGTCGACGATGAAGCGCACCAGCCGCGGCGTGATGCGGTCGTGCACCAGCGGGTCGGCCATGTAGGCGCGCACCACCGCCGGGTCGCGGCTGACCCAGGCCGGCTTCAGGCCGTTGCCCAGCGCGGCGTCGGGCGCCAGCGGCGCGGCCACGGCGAGCAGCGCCTTCTGGAAGGCGTTCATGCCCGGGTCCAGCGCCGGCGAGGACATCACCAGCCCGTCGACCACGTGCCACCAGGGCGCCGGCGCGGCCGACAGGCCCTCGGCCACGTAGCGGCCCGCCAGCAGCCCGCCCAGGCTGTGGCCCAGCAGCAGCAGCGGCCCGGGCAGCGCGTGCCGGGCGTGGTGCACCACGGTGCCCAGGTCGGCCAGCAGCGCCTCGGTGCTCGGGATGCCGCCGCGCGGCCCGGGCGAGCGGCCGTGGCCGCGCTGGTCGTAGGCCAGGGTCTGCCAGCCCTCGCCGGCCAGCCGGTCCATCACGTGGCCGTAGCGGCCGGCGTGCTCGCCCAGGCCGTGGACCAGCAGCACCGTGCCGCGCAGCGGACCGGCGGGCGCCGGGCCCGGCCGCAGCTGCAGCACCAGGCCGTCGGGGGCGGTCAGCGTGGCCGTCATCGGGCGGCGTCCCGCTGCCAGGCCGGGGCCGGCGTGCCGCGGCTCAGCCGAAGCAGCAGAAGCACAGCTTGTTGCCGTCCAGGTCGCGGAAGTAGCCGGCGTAGAAGCCCTCGCCGCGCGGGCCGGCCGGGCCCTCGTCGCTACCGCCCAGGGCCAGCGCACGGGCGTAGGCCGCGTCGACCTCGGCCCGGCCGGCGCACATCAGCGCGGTCATGTGGCCGTTGCCGCGGGCGGCGGGCTGGCCGTCGAAGGGCTTCATCACGCACAGCAGCGGCTTGTCGGGCGCGGTGCCCCAGGCGTAGCCGCGGCCGAAGTCCATCAGCCGCTTGGCGCCGAGCGGGGCCAGCAGCTCGTCGTAGTACTTCGCGGCGCGCGGCAGGTCGTTGGTGCCGAGGGTGACGTAGGCGATCATGGTCGGAGCTTCCGTGGTGGGACAGCCCGCTTTGTAGCCGCTGCCGGCGGCGGCCGCCACCGCGCTTGCCCGGACGCGGGACGCCGCGCCGCGCCTACACTGGGGCGGCGCCCGCACACCCTCCCGCCCCTTCCATGTCCGCGATGCCGCCCCCGCCCGCCACCCGCGCCCGCCCGGCGGCGCCGTGGCGGCGGGCCGCGTCGGCAGGGCCGACGGCCGGCGCCCGGGCGGCGCTGCTGGCCCTGGCCGGTTCCGCCGGCCTGGCGGGCTGCGCGCAGGACGGCCCGCCGCGGGCGGCCGGCACCCCGGCCGCGGGCAGCGCCACGGCGGCGGCGCCGGCCGCGATCGCCCGGGCCACCCCGCCCGCGGCCGGCACGCCGCAGGCGCGGCTGCTGGCCCGCACCGCGGCGCCGCCCGACCGCCGCCTGCTGCTGCTGCAGCTGGCCGACACCCCCGCCTGCAAGGGGCCGCAGCTGCTGGGCCAGGGCAGCGCGACGCAGCCGCCGGCGCCGATGGCGCTGGCCGCCGGCCAGTGGGTGACGCTGGACGTGGTGCTGCAGGACCCGGCGGCCAAGTCCGCCTGCGTCACCCGGCTGAGCTTCACGCCGCAGCCGGGCCGCACCTACCTGGCGCAGTCGACGCAAGGCCCCCAGGGCTGCCCGGCGCTGGTGCTGGACGTCACCGTGGCCGACCGCGCCGTGCCGCCGGCCGACCTGCTGCTGCGCAGCGGACCGGGCCAGCCCTGCCTGCCGCTGGAGCGCTCGGGCCGCCTGGCCGAGAGCGGCCTGCGCGGCGGCCAGCACCTGGGCGACGCGGTGCTGCGTCCCGGCGCCACCACCCGCGGCCTGGAAGGGCTGCTGCCGAAATGACCGCCAGGCGGCCTCCCCCCGCCGGCCGGGCCGGGCGCGCCGCGTGGGGGCTCGCTGCGGCCGTGCTGGTCGCGCTGGCCACGCTGGCCGGGGCGCCGGCGCGGGCGCTGACACCGGCCGAGGTCTTCGCCCGCGTCGCGCCCAGCGTCTGGCGGGTGCAGACCTTCGACGCCGACGGGCTGATGCTGGGCCAGGGCAGCGCCGTGGTCGTCGGCCCCGGCCAGCTGGTGACCAACTGCCATGTGCTGCTGCGGGCGCGCCGGGTGCAGGTGCGCCACGAGGACCGCGCCACGCCGCTGCCCGCGCGCCTGGCGCTGTGGGACGTGCACCGCGACCTGTGCCAGCTGCAGGTGGCCGGCCTGGACGCGCCGGCGGTGGCGCTGGCGCCCAGCGCCGCGGTGGTCGTCGGCCAGCCGGCCTACGCGGTGGGCCACCCCAAGGGGCTGGACCTGACGCTCAGCGACGGCCTGGTCTCGTCGCTGCGCCGCAACGACGCGCAGCAGCTGCTGCTGATCCAGACCACCGCGGCGATCTCCGGCGGCAACTCGGGCGGCGGGCTGTTCGACGACGGCGGCCGGCTGCTGGGCCTGACCACGCTGCTGCTGGCCGGCGCCGACGCGCAGGCGCTGAACTTCGCGATCCCGGCCGACTGGATCACCGACCTGCCGCGCCGCCACGCCGCGGCCCAGGCCGAGCGCGCCGCGGCCGGCGCGCCCCGGGCGCCGGCGGCCAGCGGCGCGCGCTGACGCGTCCGCGGGCCCGGCCCGCGCCTCAGCTGCGCTCGATCTTGAACACCGCCACGCTGGCCAGCAGGTTGGGCCAGCGCCGCACCACCTGCCCGGCGTGCAGGCCGAAGCTGTCGAGCACCTTCAGGCCGTTGCGCCGCGCCAGCACCTCGAAGTCGGCATGGGTGCCGACGCGGATGTTGGGCGTGTCGTACCACTCGTAGGGCAGGGCCTTGGTCACCGGCATGCGCCCGCGCAGCACGCTCAGCCGGTTGGGCCAGTGCGCGAAGTTCGGGAAGCTGACGATGCCCAGCCGGCCCACGCGCGCGGTCTCGCGCAGCATGCGCTCGGTGTTGCGCAGGTGCTGCAGGGTCTGCAGCTGCAGCACCACGTCGAAGCTGTGGTCGTCGAACAGGGCCAGGCCCTCTTCCAGGTTCAGCTGCAGCACGTTGACGCCGCGCCGCGCGCAGGCCAGCACGTTGTCGTCGGCGATCTCGACGCCGTAGCCGCTGCAGCCCTTGGCCTGCTGCAGAAAGGCCAGCAGCTCGCCGTTGCCGCAGCCCAGGTCCAGCACGCGGGCGCCGTCGGGCACCAGGTCGGCGATCAGCCCCAGTTCGGCACTCAGGCGGCTCATCGCGGCAGCTCCCGCGCAATGCGCTCGAAGGTGGCGCGCAGCACGCCGTGGTAGCGCCCGTCCTCGAGCAGGAAGGCGTCGTGCCCGTGCGGGGCGTCGATCTCGGCGTAGCTCACGGCAATGCGGTTGTCGACCAGGGCCTTGACGATCTCGCGGCTGCGCGCCGGCGAGAAGCGCCAGTCGGTGGTGAAGCTGACCACGGTGAAGCGCTGGCCCCGCGCCGCGGCGAAGGCCGCCGACAGGTCGCCGCCATGCGCCGCGGCCGGGTCGAAGTAGTCCAGCGCGCGGGTGATCAGCAGGTAGGTGTTGGCGTCGAAGTACTCGCTGAACTTGTCGCCCTGGTAGCGCAGGTAGCTCTCGATCTGGAACTCGATGTCCTGCGTGGAGTAGCCCAGCTCGGCGGCGCGCAGCGCGCGGCCGAACTTCTCCTCCATCGAGTCGTCGCTGAGGTAGGTGATGTGACCGATCATGCGCGCCACGCGCAGGCCGCGCTTGGGCACCACGCCGTGGGCGTAGAAGTGGCCGCCGTGGAAGTCGGGGTCGGTGATGATGGCGCGGCGCGCCACCTCGTTGAAGGCGATGTTCTGCGCCGACAGGTTGGGCGCGGTGGCCACCGCGATGCACTCGCGCAGGCGCCCGGGGTGGCGCAGCGTCCAGCTCAGCGCCTGCATGCCGCCCAGGCTGCCGCCCAGCACCGCGGCCAGCTGCGCGATGCCCAGGCGGTCGAGCAGGCGGGCCTGGGCGTCGACCCAGTCCTCCACCGTGACCACCGGGAAGTCCGCGCCCCAGGGCCGGCCGGTGGCCGGGTTGGTGTGCGTCGGGCCGGTCGAGCCGAAGCACGAGCCCGGGTTGTTCACGCCGATGACGAAGAAGCGCTCGGTGTCCAGCGGCTTGCCCGGGCCGACCAGGTTGTCCCACCAGCCCTCGCTGCGCTCCTGGCCGGCGTAGTGGCCGGCCACGTGGTGGCTGGCGTTGAGCGCGTGGCAGACCAGCACCGCGTTGCTCTTGTCGGCGTTGAGCGTGCCGTAGGTCTCGTAGACCAGCTCGTAGCCGCCGGGCAGCACCGCGCCGCTGCGCAGCGGCAGCGCCTGCTCGAAGACCATCTTCTGGGGGACGACAAGCCCGACGGAGGCCATGGTGTGCATCGGCAATGAAAAAACCCGGCGCCGCGGCAGAAGCGGACACCGGGTCGGGCGTCCCTCTTTAGCGGCATTTGGTAGAGCGCCCGCAATCCGGAACAAATCGGCGCTGTGAGGCGCGGAGTATAGCCAGCGCGCCGGCCGGCCGGGCCTGCGGCCCGGACGCCGCCCGGTCGCCACGGCGCTGCCGGCCCTTCTGGCGGTGGCCGCCGCGGTGGCCCTCAAGCGCCGGCCGCAAACGGCCGATGAACCGTTGGGCGCCCCGAGCGCCCCGCCCTGCCGAGGAGACCCCATGCCCGCCTGGTTGCTCGCCCTGGATCGGCTGTTCCCCGTGCGCTGGCTGACGCTGGCCGCCTGCGTCGCCGCGCTCGCGCTCGGCGCCGCCGCCTGGTGGGGGGGCGGCGGCAGCGCCGCGGCCGCCACGGCGCTGCTGGGCGCCGCCGGCGTGGCCACCGGCCTGCGCGACCTGCGCCAGACCCGCCACGCGCTGCTGCGCAACTACCCGGTGATCGGCCACCTGCGCTTCCTGCTGGAATGGGTGCGGCCGGAGATCCGCCAGTACTTCATCGACAGCGACCGCGACGCCGTGCCCTTCTCGCGCCAGCAGCGCAGCCTGGTCTACCAGCGCGCCAAGGGCGAGTCCGACAAGCGGCCCTTCGGCACCCAGCTGGACGTGCACGACGCCGGCCACGAGTGGATCAACCACTCGGTGCAGCCCACGCAGCTGCGCAGCGCCGACTTCCGCGTGGCCATCGGCGGGCCGCGCTGCAGCCAGCCCTACGCGGCCAGCCTGTTCAACATCTCGGCGATGAGCTTCGGCGCGCTCAGCGCCAACGCCATCCTCGCGCTCAACGGCGGCGCACGGCGCGGCGGCTTCATGCACGACACCGGCGAGGGCTCGATCAGCGCCCACCACCGGGTGCACGGCGGCGACCTGGTCTGGGAGATCGGCTCGGGCTACTTCGGCTGCCGCGACGCCGAGGGCCGCTTCGACCCCGAGCGCTTCGCCGCCCAGGCGCGCGAGCCGCAGGTCAAGCTGATCGAGCTCAAGCTCAGCCAGGGCGCCAAGCCCGGCCACGGCGGCGTGCTGCCCGGCCCGAAGGTGACGGCCGAGATCGCCGCGGCGCGCGGCGTGCCGGCGGGGGTGGACTGCGTCTCGCCGGCCGCGCACAGCGCGTTCTCGACGCCGGTGGAGCTGCTGCAGTTCCTCGACCGCCTGCGCACGCTGTCGGGCGGCAAGCCGGTGGGCTTCAAGCTGTGCATCGGCCACCCCTGGGAATGGTTCGCCATCGCCAAGGCCATGGTCGAGACCCGGCTGCTGCCCGACTTCATCGTCGTCGACGGCGGCGAGGGCGGCACCGGCGCGGCGCCGCTGGAGTTCGCCGACCACGTCGGCGCGCCGCTGCAGGAGGGGCTGCGCCTGGTGCACAACACCCTGGTCGGGCTGAACCTGCGGGCGCAGATCCGGCTGGGCTGCTCGGGCAAGCTGGTCAGCGCCTTCGACATCGCCCGCGCGCTGGCGCTGGGCGCCGACTGGTGCAACGCGGCGCGCGGCTTCATGTTCGCGCTGGGCTGCATCCAGGCCCAGCACTGCCACACCGGCGCCTGCCCCACCGGCGTGGCCACGCAGGACCCGGCGCGCCAGCGCGCGCTGGTGGTGCCCGACAAGATCGCCCGCGTCGCCAGCTTCCACCAGCAGACGCTGGAGGCGCTGCGCGAGCTGGTGCAGGCCGCCGGGCTGCGCCACCCCGGCGAGATCCGTCCGCAGCACATCATGCGCCGCCAGCCCGACCTGCAGGTGCGCTCGCTGGAAGCGCTGCTGCCCACCGTCGCGCCGGGCGCGCTGCTGGCGGCCGAGCGCGGCCAGGCCGACTGGCCGCTGCACGTGTTCGCGCGCTTCTGGCCGCAGGCCTCGGCGCACAGCTTCCGGCCGCTGCACCAGGCGCCGGCGGCGCAGTCCAGGCGCGCGGCGACAGCCGAGGCCTGAGGCGGCGGCCGTGGCGGCCGCCCGAGGCTCAGGCCTTGGGCGGCGCGGTGTCGATGAAGCTGGGCCGCATGGCCAGCTTCTCGGCCAGCCTGGCCAGGTTGGGGTAGGCGCCGCGCCAGTCGATCTCGGCGAAGCGGAAGTCCAGGTAGGCCAGCGCGCAGCCCACCGAGATGTCGGCCAGCGTGAAGTGGTTGCCGCAGCACCAGGCGCGGTCGCCCAGGCCCAGGCTCATGGCCTTCAGCGCCGACTGGATGCGGCTGAGCTGGCGGTCGATCCAGGCCTGGCAGCGCATGCCCTCGCGCGGGCCCCAGGTGGCCTCCATGCGCGCCAGCAGCGCGGCGTCGCACAGGCCGTCGCCCAGCGCCTCCCAGGTGCGGACTTCGACGCGCTCGCGGCCCGAGGGCGGGATCAGCTTGCCCACCGGCGACAGCGTCTCCACGTACTCGGTGATCACGCGCGAATCGAACACCGCCTCGCCGCCTTCCAGCACCAGGCAGGGCACCTTGCCCAGCGGGTTGGACTTGAGCATCGCGTCGCCGCCCCAGACGTCCTCGAGCACCAGCTGGTAGTCGAGCTTCTTCTCGGCCATCACCACGCGCACCTTGCGCACGTAGGGGCTGGTGAGGGATCCGATCAGTTTCATCATGGGTGGTTGGCGCGCAGGTTCAGCGGCAGTCGTACCGGGCGAAATTCATTCTAGCGAGGCGCCCTGCCCGGCCGCGCTCAGCGCCGCAGCGTCCAGTCGACCTGGGGGGGCCGGCCCGGCAAGGCCAGCGTGGCGGTGGCCGGCGGGCTGCTGGCGACGACGCGGCCGCGGCGGATCACCTGCAGCCGCGCCGCGCGCAGGCGCAGTGCCTCCACCGGCGAGCGCGCCTGCAGCAGCACGAAGTCGGCGTGGCAACCGACGTCCAGGCCGTAGCCTTCCAGCCCCAGCACGCGCGCGGCGTTGACCGTCACCGCGTCGAAGCAGGCGCGCATCGCCGCCTGGCCGGTCATCTGCGCGACGTGCAGGCCCATCGCCGCCACCTCCAGCATGTCGCCCGAGCCCAGGCTGTACCAGGGGTCCATCACGCAGTCGTGGCCGAAGGCGACGTTGACGCCGGCCGCCAGCAGCTCGGGCACGCGCGTCATGCCGCGGCGCTTGGGATAGGTGTCGTGGCGGCCCTGCAGCGTGATGTTGATCAGCGGGTTGGCCACCGCGTGCACGCCGGCCTCGGCGATCAGCGGGATCAGCTTGCTGACGTAGTAGTTGTCCATCGAGTGCATGGACGTCAGGTGCGAGCCGGTGACGCGGCCGTGCAGGCCCAGGCGCTGGGTGTGGAAGGCCAGGGTCTCGATGTGGCGCGACAGCGGGTCGTCGCTCTCGTCGCAGTGCATGTCCACGCGCAGGCCGCGCGCGGCGGCCAGCTCGCACAGCAGGCGCACGCTTTCGGTGCCGTCGGCCATGGTGCGCTCGAAATGCGGGATGCCGCCGACCACGTCGACGCCCAGGTCCAGGGCGCGCTGCAACTGCGCCAGCGCGCCGGGGCTGCGCAGCACGCCGTCCTGCGGGAAGGCGACGAGCTGCAGGTCCAGCCAGGGTGCGACGCGCTGCTTGACCTCGAGCAAGGCCTCCACGGCCAGCAGGCGCGGGTCGCAGACGTCGACATGGCTGCGGATGGCCAGCAGGCCGCGGGCCACCGCCCAGTCGCAATAGGCCAGCGCGCGCTCGACCAGGGCCTCGTGGGTCAGCAGCGGCTTGAGCTCGCCCCACAGCGCGATGCCCTCCAGCAGCGTGCCGCTGGCGTTGACCCTGGGCAGACCGTAGCTCAGCGTGGCGTCCATGTGGAAATGGGCGTCGACGAAGGGCGGGCTCAGCAGCCAGCCGGCGGCGTCGAGCTCGGTGGCGCCTTCGGGCGCGGGGTGGCCGGCGAACAGGCCTTCGCCGAGGGCGGCGATGCGGCCGTCGCGCACCAGCAGGTCGATGCCGGTGCGCCCGTCGGGCAGGGTGGCGTTGCGGATCAGCATGGGGGTGGAGGCGGGCCGTGGCGAGGCGGCGATTTTGCGGGGTGCGCCCGGGCCCCTGCAAAGTCGGGGCCCGCGGGGCGGGCCCGGCGCCTTGGCCGCGCCGGTCGCGCCGGTCGGCAGGCTGGCCGGGTCAGCCGCGGGCGGTCAGCTCGTCGCTGCGGCGCGCGCGCGCCAGCACCGCGCCCAGCACCGCGTCGTCCGGCGCGCTGCCGGCCAGGCGCCGGGCGAAGTCGGCGGCCGGCAGCGGGCGGCCGAAGTGGAAGCCCTGGGCCAGGTCGCAGGCCAGCGCGCGCAGCCGGTGGGCCTGGGCCTCGGATTCGACGCCCTCGGCGACCACCTGCAGGCCCAGGCTGTGGGCCATCGCGACGATGGCGGTGACGATGGCCGCGTCGTCGGGGTCCTCGATCAGGTCCTGCACGAAGGAGCGGTCGATCTTCAGCGTCTGGATCGGGAAGCGCTTCAGGTAGGACAGGTTGGAGTAGCCGGTGCCGAAGTCGTCGATGGCCAGGTGCACGCCCATCTCGTGCAGCTGGGCCAGGGTGCGCTCGGCGTCCTCGGCATGGCGGATCAGCATGCCCTCGGTCAGCTCCAGCTCCAGCAGGTGCGGCGCCAGGCCGGCGTCGCGCAGCGCCTGCTCGACCATCGGCACCAGCTGGCGCTGGCGGAACTGCCGCGGCGACAGGTTCACCGCCACGCGCAGCCCCGGGCGCAGGGCCTGCCAGGCGCGGGCCTGGGCGCAGGCCTCGCGCAGCACCCACTCGCCCAGCGGCACGATCAGGCCGGTGTCCTCGGCCACCGGGATGAAGTCGGCCGGCGAGGCCATGCCCTGGTCGGCCTGGGGCCAGCGCAGCAGGGCCTCGGCACCGGCGATGGCGTGGCCGGCCAGCCGCACCAGCGGCTGGTAGTGCAGGCGGAACTCGCCGCGGTCCAGCGCGCGGCGCAGGCTGGACTCGGTGGCCAGCCGGCGGCTGACGCGCTCGTTCATCTGCGGCTGGAAGAACTGGCAGTTGCCGCGGCCGCTGTCCTTGGCGTGGTACATCGCGGTGTCGGCACAGCGCAGCAGCGTGGCGGCGTCGGCGGCGTCGTCGGGGTACAGCGCGATGCCGATGCTGACCTCGGCCGGCAGCGCGTGGCCGTCGACCTGCAGCGGCCGCGCCAGCTCGGCCAGGATGCGGCCGGCCACGCGGCCGGGCTCTTCGCGGTCGCTCAGTCCGGGCAGGCAGATGATGAACTCGTCGCCGCCCAGCCGGGCCACCGTGTCCTCGGCGCGCACGCAGCGGCCCAGGCGCTGCGCGACCTGCTGCAGCAGCTGGTCGCCGATGCCGTGGCCCAGCGAATCGTTGACCACCTTGAAGCGGTCCAGGTCCAGGAACATCAGCGCCACGCGGCGGCCGTGGTCGCGCGCCTGGGCGATGGCCTGCTTGACGCGGTCGACCAGCAGCAGCCGGTTGGGCAGGCCGGTCAGCGCGTCGTGCAGCGCCATGCGCTTGGCGCGCTCGTCGGCCAGGCGGCGCTCGGCCACCTCGGCCTGCAGCTCGCCGTTGGCCTGGGCCAGCGCCCGGGTGCGCTCGGCCACGCGCTGCTCCAGCCGGGCCTGGGCCTCGCGCAGGCCGGCCTCGGCGCGCTCGCGCTCGCGGTACTGCTGCTGCATCACCCGCTCGGCGTGGCGCACGATGAAGAACAGCGCGCCGTACAGCAGCAGCATCGCGCCGGCCACGCCCAGCACCACGCGCTGCTGGGCCTGTTCGACCTGGACCACCGAGCCCGTGACGTCGTCGTAGACCTCGAACACCGCGGCCACCGGGCCGCCGGCGGCTTGGCGCACCGGCAGGTAGGTCGACAGCAGGTCGCGGTCCTCGATCACGCCCTCGAAGGCGCTGAACTGGTCGCGGTGCGACAGCTCGCTGCGCACGCCGCCGGCCAGCGCGGCGCGGAAGCCGGCGTTGGCGCTCTTGTCCTCGCCGATCTGCCGCGGCTCGGACGAGAACACGGTGCGGCCATGCCGGTCGTAGACCTTGACCTTGACCACCGACAGGCCGCGCAGCTGCGCGTGGATCGCCACGGCCAGCGCCGCGCGCTGCGGGTGGGCGGGCAGCTCGGCGGTGGGCAGCGCCTCGGCGGCGTCCAGGTAGGGGCCCAGCCGCGGCCACAGCGCGTTGGCCAGCACCGTGGTCAGCGCGCGGTTGTTGGCCTCGCCCATGGCCACCAGCGAGCCGACGGCGATCTCGCGGTACAGCAGCCCCAGCGCGGCGGTGACGGCGGCGAGCGAGACCAGGCTGGTCAGCGAGAAATAGCGCAGCAGGCGGAACATGGGCGGACAGGCGATGGGCCGGCGCACCCTGGACCGCGGTCGCCATCCCGGCTTTTCGGCGGCCCGGCCGGCAAACTGAGGCCGCGGCGGCGCCGCCGGCCGGCACGGCCGCGCAGCTTTGCACGCGGCGCCGGGCCGGTCGCGGACCGGTGGTCAGCGCGGGCCGGCCGGCACCGGGCCGGCGGCGGCCAGCACCTCGACGACCACCGGCCGCGGCGGCGGCGCGGCGTCGGCCAGCACCAGCGCGGCCTGCACCGCGGCGGCGGCGCCGCGGGCGTCGTCCGCGCTGGCGGCGTGCACGCGGGCCAGCGGCTGGCCGGCGCGCAGCGGCGTGCCCAGCGGCCGCAGGTGGCTCAGGCCCACGCGCGGGTCCACCGTGTCGCCCGGCCGCCGGCGCCCGCCGCCCAGGCCGACGATGGCCAGGCCCAGCGCCCGCGTGTCGGCCGCGGCCAGCACGCCGCCGCGCGGCGCCGGCACGTCCACCTGCACCGGCGCGGCCGGCAGGCGGGCGTCGCGCAGCACGTCGGGCGGGCCGCCCAGGCCGGCGACCATGCGCGCGAAGGCCTCGGCAGCGCGGCCGCTGTCCAGCGCGCGGCGGGCCAGCGCCCCGGCCGCCGCCACCGTGGGCGCCAGGCCGCCGCCGTGCAGCAGCTCGGCCGTCAGCGCCAGCGTCACCTCGAGCAGCCGCGGCTCGCGCGCGCTGCCGGTCAGCAGGTCGATCGCCTCGGCCACCTCCAGCGCGTTGCCGGCGCTGCGGCCCAGCGGCTGGTCCATGTCGGTGATCAGCGCGCGGCAGGGCAGGCCGGCGCCGGCGGCCACGTCGACCAGGCTGCGCGCCAGCGCCCGCGCGTCGTCCAGCCGGGCCATGAAGGCGCCGTTGCCGACCTTGACGTCCATCACCAGGCCCTGCAGCCCGGCCGCCAGCTTCTTGCTGAGGATGCTGGCGGTGATCAGCGGCAGCGATTCGACGGTGGCGGTGACGTCGCGGATGGCGTAGAGCCGCGCGTCGGCCGGCGCCAGCCGCGCACCGGCGCCGACGATGGCGCAGCCGGCCGCGCGCAGCGTGGCCAGCAGCTGCGGCCGCCCGGGCTGCACGGTGTAGCCGGGCAGGGCCTCCAGCTTGTCCAGCGTGCCGCCGGTGTGGCCCAGGCCGCGGCCGGAGACCATCGGCACCACGCCGCCGCAGGCCGCCACCAGCGGCGCCAGCACCAGGCTGACCTTGTCGCCGATGCCGCCGGTGGAATGTTTGTCCAGCACCGGGCCGGGCAGGCCGGCGTCGTCCCAGCGCAGCACCTCGCCGCTGTGCGTCATCGCGCGGGTCAGCGCCACGCACTCGGCGGCGTCCATGCCGCGCAGCACGGTGGCCATGGCCAGCGCGCCGACCTGGGCGTCGCCCCAGCGCCCGGCGCCCTCGGCGGCGACCAGGCCGTCGACGAAGGCCTGCACCTGGGCCGGGCTGAGCGCGCCGCCGTCGCGCTTGGTGCGGATGATCTCGGCGGGCAGCAGCTGCGGGTCCATCGCGCGGGCGCCGGGGCGGTGGCGCTCAGTAGGCGGCGGGGCCGGCCGCGGTGCCGGCATCGGCCGCGCCGCCGCCCAGCACGCGCGCGATGTCGCCCAGCAGGCCGCTGGCGCCGAAGCGCAGCCGCGCCGGCGTCAGCGCGGCCGGGCCCAGCAGCGCGCGCACCAGGGCGATGTAGACCGCCGCGTCGGCCACGCTGCGGATGCCGCCCGAGGCCTTGAAGCCCACCGCCGCGCCGCGAGGGTGGGTGGCGATGGCCTGCAGCATCGCGCGCGCGGCGTCAGATGAAGCGCCGTGCGCGGTCTTGCCGGTGCTGGTCTTCAGGAAGTCGACGCCGGCGTCCAGGCCCAGGCGGCAGGCGGCGGCCAGCGTGTCCGCGTCCAGCTCGCCCGACTCGACGATCAGCTTGAGCGTGTGCCCCGGGCAGGCCGCACGCACCGCGGCGACCACGGCCGCGGCGGCCGCCCCGTCGCCAGCGGCCAGCGCGCGCCAGGGCAGCACCAGGTCGACCTCGTCGCCACCGGCGTCGACGATGGCCCGCGCGTCGGCCACCGCGGCGGCCACGTCGGTGCCGCCGGCCGGGAAGTTGGCCACCGCCGCCACCTTCACCGCCGGCGGCAGCGCCGCCCGCGCCCGGGCGACGAAGCGCGGCCACACGCAGACCGCCGCCGGCGCGCCGAGCGGGCCGCGCGCGCGGGCGCACAGCGCGTCGATCGCGGCCGCGTCGTCGCCGCCGTTCAGGCTGGTCAGGTCCAGGCAGGCCAGGGCCAGGCGGGCGTCGTCCCGGGCCGGGTCTCCCACGGAATCGCGCAGTTCGGTGCTCATGTCGTGCGGTGGGCGTGCAGGCGGGTGCGGCGGCCGGTCATTCGCGGGTCACCGCGTCGCCGGGCTGGTAGTCGGCCAGCTTCAGCGGGCTGTGGCGGGCGATGTGGCCGCGCAGCACCTCGGCGGCGTTGAAGCCGGTGTCGACGAAGCCGGGGTGCTGGTGCAGCGCGGGGTAGCCGTCGCCGCCGACGGCGACGAAGTTGTTGACCGCCAGGCGGTAGCGGCGCGCCGGATCGACCGGCTGGCCGCCGACGCGGGCCTCGCGCAGCACGCCGCCGACGATGCGCATGGCCAGGCCGGCGGTCTGCGGGAAGCCGCCCGAGCCCGGCGTCATGCGCGCGGCCGCGCCCAGCCAGGCCAGCAGCTCGTCGCCGCGCAGCGTGACCACGCAGACGGTGTTGGCGAAGGGGTGGACCTTCAGCAGGTCGCGGTAGCGCACGGTGCCCGCCGGCAGGCTGTCGCGCACGCCGCCGCCGTTGACCAGGGCCAGGTCGGCGCCGGTGCGCTCCATCATCGCCCGCGCCACCAGCGTGCCCAGCGGCGTGGGCCGGGCGCGCACGCGCACGCGGTCGCCGTCGAAGACCGCGTCGGTCTCGCCCACCGGCACGGCCAGCTGGGCGGTGCCGCGGTCGTGGAAGGGCTGCAGCAGGGCCTGCATCGCCGGGTCGGCCGGCAGCGCGGCGGCGGCCAGGCCCTGCGGCGAGCCGTCGGGCGCGCGCTGCTGCAGGTTGACCGGCAGCAGCTGGTAGCGCAGCAGCTGCACCTGGCCGGCGTCGATGCGGAAGTCGGCGCGGCCGACGTACTTGCCCCACTCGTGGGCCTGCACGATCCAGGCGCCGTTCTGGCGGTCGGGGGCGCAGGGCTGGCCAGGGCGGTAGGCCTCGTCGCGCACGTTCTCGGCCCGCATGCACACCGGGTTCTGGCTGTGGCCGCCGACGACCAGGTCCAGCCCCGGCACGGCGCGCGCCATCTCCACGTCGCCGGGCGCGTTGACGCCGTGGCGGCCGTCGGCGTAGTGGCCCATGTGGGTGGCGGCGATGACCATGTCGGCCTGGGCGCGCAGCTGCGGCACCAGGCGCGCGGCCTCCTCGGCCGGCGGCGTGAAGCGCAGGCCGCGCACGTTGTCGGGCAGCACGACCTTGGGCGTGTCGTCGGTGGTCAGGCCCAGCACGGCGATGCGCCAGCCGCCGCGCTCGAAGATGCGGTAGGGCTCGAACAGGCGCTGGCCGTCGGCACCGCGGATGTTGGCCGACAGCAGCGGGAAGGGCGCCCACTGGCGCTGGCGCGCCAGCACCGCCGGCGGCTTGTCGAACTCGTGGTTGCCCACGGCCATCGCGTCGTAGCCCAGCAGGGCCATGCCGCGGAAGTCGGGCTCGGCGTCCTGCAGGTCGCTCTCGGGCACGCCGGTGTTGACGTCGCCGCCGTCGAGCAGCAGCACCTGGCCGCCGGCCGCGGCGACCTCGGCGCGCACGCGGTCGACCAGGGTCTTGCGCGCGGCCAGGCCGTACTCGCCGTCGGCATTGGGCCAGAAGCGGCCGTGGTGGTCGTTGGTGTGCAGCACGGTCAGCAGCAGCGGCGCGCGCGGCGGGGCGGCTGGCGGCGTGCCGGGGGGCGTGGCGCAGGCGGCCAGCAGCGCGGTGGCGGCCAGGGGGGCCAGGGCGGCCAGCCAGCGGCGGCGGGGGATCACGGCAGGTGCGGGCATGGTCGGGCGGCGGAATCAGAGCTGCAGCGCCGGCACCACCGCATCCAGCAGCCGCAGCGCGTCGCCGGCCGCGGCGCGGGCGGTGTGCAGGGTGTGGGCGTGGCTCAGCGCCTCGTCCGACAGGCCGGCCGCCCAGTTGGTCAGCAGCGACAGCGCCAGCACGCGCAGGCCGGCGTGGCGGGCGAGGATGGTCTCGGGCACGGTGCTCATGCCCACGGCCTGGGCGCCGAGCATGCGCAGCATGCGGATCTCGGCCGGGGTCTCGAACTGCGGGCCCAGCATCCAGGCGTAGACGCCCTCGTGCAGCGCGAGGCCGGCGGCGGCGGCCGCGGCGGCGGCCTGGTCGCGCAGCGCCGGGTCGTAGGCGTCGACCAGGTCGACGAAGCGCGCGCTGCCGGACTCGCCCAGCAGCGGCGTGCGCTGCACCAGGTTGAGGTGGTCGCTGACCAGCATCAGCCCCCCGGGCGGCATGGCCGGCGCCAGGCTGCCGGCGGCGTTGGTCAGCAGCACGGCGCGGCAGCCGGCGGCGGCCAGCGTGCGCAGGGCGCCCTTCATCGCCGCGGCGTCGCCGGCCTCGTAGGCGTGGGCGCGGCCGCGCAGCAGGGCCACCGGCCGGCCGGCCGGACCGCCCCAGCGGCCCAGGCGCAGGCTGCCGGCATGGCCGGCCACGCCCGGGCGGGGGAAGGCGGGCAACTCGGCATAGGGCAGGTCGACGGCGCCGTGCACCCGCTCGGCCGCCGCGTCCCAACCCGAGCCCAGCACCAGGCCCAGCGTGGGCGCCAGGTCCGGCGCGGCGGCGCGGATGCGCGCGGCGCTGGCCTGCACGGCGTCGGCCAGGGCGGCGGCCGGGTCCGTAGCCGGGTCGGTTGCCGGGGTGGCGGGGGCGGCGGGGGCGTTCATCGGTTCAGGTGCGCGGGGCCGAAGCTGTGCGGCAGCAGCTCGCCCAGGGTGTGGCGGGCCCGGATCATGCCTGCATCGGCCAGCCAGATGGGCAGGTCGTCGTCGGCGAACTCACGCAGGCGCTGGCGGCAGCCGCCGCAGGGCGCCACCGGCGGCGCTGGCGGCGCCACCACGCCGACCACCACCGCGGCCAGCACCCGCCGCCCGCCGGCCAGCACCAGCGCGCCGAGCGCACCGGCCTCGGCGCACTGGCCCTGCGGGTAGGCGGCGTTCTCGACGTTGCAGCCGGCGTGCAGCCGGCCCTGCTCGTCCAGCAGCGCGGCGCCCACCGCGAAGCCCGAGTACGGCGCGTAGGCGCGCTCGCGCGCCTGGCGGGCCACGGCCACCAGGCGGTGCATCAGGGCGTCGTCGACGGGCATCGCAGGCTCCGGGGGTCAGCGCGGGGGCGGATAGGGTACGCCCAGCGCCGCCGGCGCCCGCGCCCGCCCGATGAAGCCGGCCAGCAGCAGCACCGTCAGCACGTAGGGCAGGGCCTGGATGGCCTGCACCGGGACGGCACCGCCGCCGAGCGCGGCCGGCAGCGCCGCGCCCTGCAGGCGGATGGCCAGCGCGTCGAGGAAGCCGAACAGCAGGCAGGCGCCCAGCGCGCCGCCGGGGTGCCACTTGCCGAAGACCATCGCCGCCAGCGCCATGTAGCCGCGGCCGGCGCTCATCTGCGGCGTGAACTGGGCGTTCTGCCCCAGCACCAGGTAGGCGCCGGCCAGGCCGCAGAGCAGGCCGTTGACGGCCAACGCGCCGAAGCGCAGGCGCTGCACGCCGAGGCCGGCGGCGGCCACCGCCGCCGGGTGCTCGCCCACCGCGCGCCAGCGCAGGCCCAGGCGCGTGCGGTACAGCAGCCACCACAGCGCCGGCACCAGGGCCAGCGCGGTGTAGACCAGCGCGTCGTGGCCCAGCAGTCCGCCGCCCAGCAACGGGCCGGCGGCGTCGGCCAGGCCACGGCCCCAGGGCGCCAGGCGCACCGCGTCGGGCAGCGGCGGCGTCTGGCCGCCCTGGTGGAACCAGGCCGTGCCCAGCACCACGGTCAGGCCGCCGGCGGTCAGCGTCAGCGCCATGCCCAGCACCACCTGGTCGCCGCCGTGGCGCACGCAGGCCCAGCCGTGCAGCAGGGCCAGCGCCAGGCCGGCGGCCAGGGCCGCGGCCAGCGCCAGCGGCAGCGCGCCGGTCAGCGCGCCGGTGGCGCCGGCGGCGAAGGCCGACAGCAGCAGCTTGCCCTCCAGCCCCAGGTCGACGACGCCGGCGCGCTCGGACAGCAGCGCGGCCAGCGCGCACAGCAGCAGCGGCGTGGCCATGCGCAGCGTCGACGCCAGCAGGCTGCCCAGCAGCGCCTCATCCATGGCGGCCTCCGTCGGCACGGTCGGCAGGGGCCGCCGCGCGGCGCGGCGCGGCCCGCTTGCGGTGCAGCCGGGCCAGCGCCGGCGCGGCCACCGGGCCCAGCGCGCCGGCGAACAGCACGACCAGGCCCTGCAGCGTGGTCAGCAGCTCGCGGCTGAAGCCCGGCACCTCGAAGGCCAGCTCGGCGCCGCCCTGGTGCAGCGCGCCGAACAGCAGCGACGCCAGCACGATGCCCAGCGGATGCTTGCGCCCGATCAGCGCCACCGCGATGCCGGTGAAGCCGGCGCCGGCGACGAAGTCCAGCAGCAGCCGGTGCTGCACGCCGGCCAGCTCGTTGACGCCGACCAGGCCGGCCAGCGCGCCGGAGACGGCCATCGCCCCCATCACCTGCGCCCGCGGCCGCACGCCGGCGTACTGCGCGGCCAGCGGCGCGCAGCCGGTGGCGCGCAGCTCGTAGCCGGCGGCGGTGCGGAACAGCAGCGCGTGCACGCCCAGCGCCGCGGCGGCGGCCAGCAACACGCTCAGGTTCAGCGGCGTGGCCGGCCAGTCCAGGCCCAGCGCCTGCAGCAGCGGGTGCACGGCGGGCAGGTGGCCGGCGGCGGGGAAGGGCGCGCTTTCCAGCGTCATGCTGCCGGGCGGCCGCAGCACGTGCACCAGCAGCCCGGCCACCAGCGCCGAGGCCAGGAAGTTGGCCATGATGGTGGTGATGACCACGTGGCTGCCGCGCCAGGCCTGCAGCGCCGCCGGCACCGCGGCCCAGGCCGCGCCGGCCGCAGCGGCGCCGGCCACCATCAGCGGCAGCAGCAGCGCGGCGGGCAGGCGGTCGCCGCAGGCCAGGGCCACGGCGGTGCAGCCCAGGCCGCCCAGCAGGGCCTGGCCCTCGCCGCCGATGTTGAACAGCCCGCCGTGCAGCGCCACCGCCACGGCCAGGCCGGTGAAGACGAAGCTGGTGGCGTAGTACAGCGTGTAGCCGATGCCGGCGCGCGAACCGAAGGCGCCACGCGCGCCCTGGGCCAGCACCTGCCCCGGGTCCAGCCCGACCCACGCGGCCACGCCGGCGCACACCGCCAGCGCCAGCGCCAGGTTGAGCAGCGGCAGCAGGCCCCAGTCCATCCAGCGCGGCAGTTCGGCCGGAGGCGTCGTCATGCGGGCGCTCCGACGCCGGCGGCGGCCGGCCGGGCGGCCGCGGCACCGGCGCCGGCCATCAAGCGGCCCAACGCGGCCTCGCTGCATTCGGCGATCGGCAGCTCGCCGGCGATGCGGCCGCGGTCCATCACCAGCACCCGGTCGGCCAGCGCCAGCACCTCGTCCAGGTCGGACGAGACCAGCAGCACCGCGCCGCCGGCGTCGCGCAGCGCGCGCAGCCGGGCGTGGATGGCCTCGACCGCACCGATGTCGACGCCGCGCGTGGGCTGGCCCACCAGCAGCACCTGGGGCGGCGCCTCGGGCGCCAGGGCCTCGCGGGCCAGCACCAGCTTCTGCTGGTTGCCGCCCGAGAAGCCCGCCGCCGGCAGCGCCGGGTCGCGCGGGCGCACGTCGTAGGCGTCCATCATCTGCTGCGTGGCGGCGCGCATGCGCGCGCGCTTCAGCCAGCCCAGCGCGCCGGCGTAGCGCGGGCTGCGCTGGTAGCCCAGCACCGCGGTCTCCCAGGCGGCGAAGGGCAGCACCAGGCCGCGCTGCTGGCGGTCCTCGGGCACATGGGCCAGGCGCAGCGCGCGGGCGGTGGCCGGGTCCAGCCAGCGCCGGGCGTCGAAGCGGCGGCCGCCCAGCGCCAGCGTGCCGGCCTGCGGCCGGGCCAGGCCCGACAGCACGGCCAGCAGCTCGCTCTGGCCGTTGCCGGCCACGCCGGCCACGCCGACGATCTCGCCGGCGCGCAGCGCCAGCGACACGCCGTCCAGCCGCGCCACGCCCTGGCCGTCGACCAGGCGCAGGCCCTGCGCGTCCAGGCGCAGCACGCCGGGCGCGGCGGCCGGACCGCCCGGCGTTGCAGAGGGCGCGTCGGGCGCGCCGGGTGCGGCGGCCGCGGCCGGCCGGCCCAGGTGCACGCGGCGGCCGACCATGGCCTCGGCCAGCTGGTCCAGGCTGCAGCCGGCGGTCGGGCCGTCGAAGACCACCCGGCCCTGGCGCAGCACCGTCACCGCGTCGCACAGCGCCAGGATCTCGCGCAGCTTGTGGCTGACCAGCAGCACCGTGGTGCCGGCCGCGCGCAGCCGGCGCAGCGTGGCCAGCAGCGCGTCGGTCTCGACCGGCGTCAGCACCGCGGTGGGCTCGTCGAGCACCAGGATGCGCGCGCCGCGCAGCAGGGCCTTGAGGATCTCCAGCCGCTGGCGCTCGCCCACCGGCAGCTCGGCCACCGGCGCGTCCAGCCGCACCGGCAGGCCGGTGTCGGCCATCAGCGCCTGCAGCCGCGGCCGCAAGCGGGCCCGCGCCGGGCCCAGCCGCCAGTGCGGCTCGGCGCCCAGCAGCAGGTTGTCCAGCGCGCTCAGCGCCTCGACCAGCAGGAAGTGCTGGTGCACCATGCCGATGCCCAGCGCGATGGCCGCGCGCGCGTCCGGGATCTCGACCTCGCGCCCGTCGATGGCGATGCGCCCGCGGTCGGCCGCCTGCAGGCCATAGAGGATGGACAGCAGCGTCGACTTGCCGGCCCCGTTCTCGCCGACCAGGCCGTGCACGCTGCCGGCCGCCACGCGCAGCGTCACGTCGTCGTTGGCCTGCAGCGCGCCGAAGCGCTTGCAGATGCCTTGCATCAACACGGCGGGAGGGTTCACGGAGCGGGCCGGTCCATGGGTCTCGGTGTGTGGGCTTGCGGGCTTGCAGTGTCCCCGGAGGGGACCGGCTGCAACGCAGCCAGGGGAACGCGGTGGTGTCGGAGCCGCCGCGGCCGATCCGGGTCCCCCGGTCGGCCGCGGTCAGCCCCTCGGGGGCCGGCGCCCGGCGCCGGGGGCATCAATACTTGCAGGCACCGTCGGCCATGTAGTCGGCCACCTTGATGCGCCCGGCGACGATGTCGGCCTTGGCGGCGTCGACCTTCTGCTTCATCGCCGGCGTCACCAGCTTCGCGTTGTGCTCGTCCAGTGCGTAGTCCACGCCGCCTTCCTTCAGGCCCAGCACGGTCACGCCCGGCGTGGTCTTCTTCGCCAGGGTGTAGACCGCCACGTCCACGCGCTTGACCATGCTGGTGAGCATGGTGCCGGGCTGCAGGTGGTTCTGGTTGCTGTCCACGCCGATGGCCAGCTTGCCGGCGTCGCGCGCGGCCTGGTAGACGCCCACGCCGGTGCCGCCGGCCGCGGCGAAGACCACGTCCACGCCCTGGGCGAACTGGGCCTTGGCCAGCTCGGCGCCGCGGGTCGGGTCGCTCCAGGCCGCGGGCGTGGTGCCGGTCATCGCGGCACGCACCTGCACCTTGGGGTTGGCGTGGCGCGCGCCCTGCTCGTAGCCGCACTGGAACTTGCGGATCAGCGGGATGTCCATGCCGCCGACGAAGCCCACCTGGCCGGTCTTGCTGGCCAGCGCGGCCAGCATGCCGACCAGGAAGCTGCCCTCCTGCTCCTTGAACACCACCGACTCGACGTTGGGCAGCCGCACCACCGCGTCGATCAGCGCGAAGGCCCGCTGCGGCTGCTCGCGCGCCACCTTCTCCAGCGCCGTGGCCTGCGAGAAGCCGACCGCGATCACCGGGCTGGCGCCCTTGTCGGCCATGCGGCGCAGGGCCTGCTCGCGCTGCGCCTCGTTGGCGATCTCGAACTCCAGGTAGGCCTGGCCGGTCTCGCGCTTCCAGCGTTCGGCGCCCTGGTGGGCGGCCTGGTTGAAGGACTTGTCGAACTTGCCGCCCATGTCGTAGACGACGGCGGGCTGGGCCAGGACGGCGCCGCAGATCAGCAGGCCGCCGAGGGCCGGCAGGGCGTGTTTCATGGCGGGGGCGGGGAGTGGCGGGCCGGGGCAGGATAGCAAGAGCGCGGCCAGGGCCGGCCCCGGCCCGGGGCCCCGGGCGCCGGGGCGGCACCGGCCGCACGCCCGCCCCCGCCGCCCGGTAGCATCGCGCGATGCCCGATCCCGCCGCCGCCCCGACGCCGCCGGTCGACGCCGCCACGCTGCGGCGCGCGCGCCGGATGCCCAAGGTGCTGCTGCACGAGCACCTGGACGGCGGCCTGCGCGTGGCCACGCTGCTGGACCTGCTGCGCCAGCGCGGCATCGCACCGCCGGCCGAGGACGCCGACACGCTGGCCGCCTGGTTCGACGCCCGCGCCCACGCCGGCTCGCTGGACGAGTACCTGCGCGGCTTCGCGCTGACGGTGGCGGCGATGGCCACGCCCCAGGCGCTGGCCCGCGTCGCCTTCGAGGCCGCCGAGGACGCCCGTGCCGAGGGCTGCGTGCTGGCCGAGTTCCGCATCGCGCCGCTGCTGTTCGAGCCCTACGGCATCGCGCCCGACGCGGCGGTGCAGGCCCTGCTGGACGGCCTGTCGCGCAGCCCGCTGCCCAGCGGCCTGATCGTCTGCGCGCTGCGCCACGAGCCCGACGCGCAGATCGCCCGCGCCGCCGCGCTGGCCCTGCGCTGGCACCGCGCGCCTGAGCGGGCGGGTCGGCCCGGCGCCGCGCGCGTGGTCGGCTTCGACCTCGCCGGGCCCGAGGCCGGCTTCCCGGCCACGCGCCATGCCGCGCTGCTGGGCGAGCTGCGCGCCGCCGGCCTGGGCCTGACGCTGCACGCCGGCGAGGCCGATGCCGGCCAACGCGTGCTGGAGGCGGCGCGCCTGGGCGCGCAGCGCATCGGCCACGGCGTGCGCCTGGCCGAGCTGATCGACGCGCCCGGCGGCGCGGCCGTGCTGGCCGAGCTGCAGCGCCTGGGCGTGCACCTGGAGGTCTGCCCGACCAGCAACCTGCACACCGGCGCCGCGGCCTCGCTGGCCCTGCACCCGATCCACGCGCTGTGGCGGGCCGGCGTGCACCTGTCCTTCCACACCGACAACCGGCTGATCTCGCGCATCGACCACAGCACCGAGGCGGCGCGGCTGCTGCAGGCCGGCTTCGGCTGGGACGCGCTGCTGCGCATGGGCCTGGACGCCGCGGCCGCGTCCTTCCTGCCCGAGCCGGCCCGGCAGGCGGCGCGCAGCGCGCTGCTGGACTGGGCCGCGGCCGAGGGCCTGGCGCCCGGCGCGCTGAGGCCGGCGTGCGCGTCCGGTTCCGACCACCCGCCCGGCCCCCTGCGATGCCCGATACCTGGCCACCCCGGCGCCCCCGACCGACCCCCCGGGCGCGCACCGCACTGGGCGCGCTGCTGGCCGCGTTGCTCGCCGGCTGCACGCTGCCCCCGCCGCCGGCCATCAGCGCGGCGACGGCGGTCGCGGCCGCCAGCGCCCCGGAGGCCGCCGCGCCGCCGACGCTGCGCGTGGCCGCCGGCGGCGCGCCGGCGCTGGCCGGCCTGGTGGCCGCGCTGCGCGCCGGCGCGGCGCACAGCGTGGTGGCGGCCAGCGGCGACCAGGTCGGCGCGGCGCCGCTGGTCTCGGCGCTGTTCCGCCACGAGAGCACGGTCGAGGTGCTCAACCAGATCGGCGTCGACGTGGCCACCGTCGGCAACCACGAGTTCGACGCCGGGCTGGACGAACTGCTGCGCCTGCTGGGCGGCGGCTGCGCCGCCACCCGGCCCGCCGACCCCGCGCGGTCCTGCGCGCTGTCGCCCGCCTACGGCGGCGCGCGCTTCGCGGTGGCCGCGGCCAATGTGCAGCGCGTCGACGGCCGGCCGCTGTTCGCGCCGCACTGGGTGCGCGAGGTGGCTGGCGTGCGCGTGGGCTTCATCGGCGCGGTCACGCGCAGCACGCCCGGCATCGTCGTGCCCTCGGGCGTGGCCGGGCTGCGCTTCGAGGACGAGGCGGTGGCGGTCAACCGCGCCTCGGCGGCGCTGGCCGCCCAGGGCGTGCGCGCCCAGGTGCTGCTGCTGCACGAGGGCGCCGAGGTCGGCATGCCCGGCCAGCCCGCCGACTGGAACGACCCGGCCTGCCCCGGGCTGCGCGGCGCGCTGCCGGCCCTGCTGCCGCGGCTCGATGCGCAGATCGACCTGGTGCTCAGCGCCCACACCCACCAGGGCTACAACTGCCGCGTCGACGGCCGGCCGCTGCTGCAGGCGCTGTCCTACGGCCGCGGCGTCTCGGTGGCCGACCTGGTGCTGGACCCGGCCACCGGCGACGTCGACCGCGCCCGCAGCCTCACCCGCAACCTGCCGGTGCTGGACGAGCGCACCGCCCCGGCGCTGCGCGACGCGCTGGCCGCCGCCGAGCCGCCGGCCTTCGGCGCGGCGTTGCGCGCGGCCCGGCCCGACGCCGCGGTGGCCCGCACCGTGGCCGCCTACGCCGCCGCGGCGGCGCCGCAGGCGCAGCGCGCCGTCGGCCGCATCGCGGCCGGCTTCTACCGCCAGGGCCGCACCGACCACGCCGCCGGCCGGCTGGTCGCCGACGCCCAGTGGGCGGCCACCTGCGCGCCCGAGCACGGCGGCGCCGAGCTGGCGCTGACCAACCCCGGCGGCGTGCGCGCCGACCTGCCCTGTCGCGCCGGCCCCTGCACCGTGAGCTACGGCGAGGCCTTCACCATGCAGCCCTTCGGCAACAGCCTGGTGGTGATGACGCTCAGCGGTGCCGAGCTCAAGACCCTGCTGGAGCGCCAGCAGCCGCCGGGCCGCGACGCGCCGGCCTTTCTGCAGCCCTCGGCCGGGCTGCGCTACGACTGGGTGGCGTCGGCACCCTTCGGCCAGCGCGTGCGCGCGCTGCGCCTGCACGGCCAGCCCGTGCGGCCCGGGCAGCCGGTGCGCCTGACGGTGAACAGCTACATGGCCGAGGGCGGCGACGGGCTGCAGCTGCTGAAGACCGGACGCGAGCGCCTGGGCGGCCCGCAGGACCTGGACGCGCTGGTCGCCCACCTGCGCAGCGGCCCGGCGCCGCTGCCCGAGCCGCGCATCGCCTGGGTCGACTGAAGCGCCGCCGCCAGCGGGCTCAGGACCGGTCCACCCGCACCGCCAGCAGCACCGAGGTGGTGGTGCGCCGCACGCCGGCGGTCTCGCCGATCTCGTCGAGCAGCGCGTCCAGCCGCGCGGTGCTGTCGGCGCGCAGCACGGCCAGCAGGTCGTGCTCGCCGCTGGCGGTGTAGAGCTGGCGCAGCTCGGGCAGGGCCTGCAGGCGCAGCACCACCTCGCGCGTGCGCTGCGGCTCCACGGCGATGCCCACATGGGCCATCACCGCCGGGCGGCCGTCGTCCTGCGCCAGGCGTACGGTGTAGCCGACGATGGCCCCGCTGCGCTCCAGCCGTGCCAGCCGCGCGACCACGGTGGTGCGGGCCACGCCCAGCTGCCGGGCCAGCGCCGCGGTGGACGCGCGGGCGTTGGCCTGCAGCAACGCGATCAGCGCGCGGTCGGTGGCGTCCAGCGGCGTTGCGTTCGTCATGTCGTCTGCCAGGTTGGTCGAAACGTCAGCTTAACGGGCTTGTTCGACGAATCGGCGCTTGGATCCGTCACGCCCCGCCGGCAGACTGCGGCCACCGCCCACCCGCCAGGAGACCCCCGATGCGCATCACCCTGCTCGGCGCCGGCCACATCGGCCAGACCATCGCCCGCTGGCTGGCCCACAGCGGCGACTACGCGGTGACCGTGGTCGACCGCGACCCGGCGGCGCTGGCCCGCCTGGCCGCCGAGGGCCTGGCCACCCGCGTCGTCGACACCGCCGACCCGCGCGCGCTGGCGGGCGCGCTGGCGCCGGCCGACGCGGTGGTCAACGCCCTGCCCTACCACCTGGCCATCGCCACCGCCTCCGCGGCGCGCGAGGCCGGCTGCCACTACTTCGACCTGACCGAGGACGTGGCCGCCACCCGCGCCATCCAGCAGCTGGCCGACGGCGCGCCCACCGCCTTCATGCCGCAGTGCGGGCTGGCGCCGGGCTTCATCGGCATCGTCGCCCACCACCTGGCCCGGGGCTTCGAGGCGCTGCACGAGGTGAAGATGCGCGTCGGCGCGCTGCCGGCCTTCCCGACCAATGCGCTGAAGTACAACCTGACCTGGAGCGTCGACGGCCTGATCAACGAGTACTGCCACCCCTGCGACGCGATCCGCGACGGCCAGCCCACCGCGCTGCTGCCGCTGGAGGGCCTGGAGCACTTCAGCCTGGACGGCACCGAGTACGAGGCCTTCAACACCAGCGGCGGCCTGGGCACGCTGTGCGAGACGCTGGCCGGCCGCGTGCGCACGCTGGACTACAAGAGCGTGCGCTACCCCGGCCACCAGGCGCTGATGAAGCTGCTGCTGGAGGAGCTGCAGCTGCGCGACGACCCCGGCACGCTGAAGGCCCTGCTGCGCCGCAGCGTGCCGGGCACGATGCAGGACGTGGTGCTGGTCTTCGTCACCGTCAGCGGCCTGCGCGAGGGCCAGCTGATGCAGGAGGTGTTCGCGCGCAAGGTCTTCGCCGACCGCGGCCAGGCGGCCGCCGGGGCGTCCCAAGGCCGCCTGCCCCCCTCGGGGGGCGGGCAGGGCGAAGCCCAGCCCTGGGGGCACTTGAGCGCGCGGCCGCTGTCGGCGATCCAGATCACCACCGCGGCGGGGCTGTGCGCGGTGCTGGACCTGTTCCGCGAGGGCCGGCTGCCGCAGCGCGGCTTCATCCGGCAGGAACAGGTAGAGTTGCCGGCCTTCCTGGGGAACCGCTTCGGCCGCGCCTACCAGCAGTCGCGGCAGGTGGAATCCATCGGCTGACCACGGACCGCACATGACCTCTGCCCACGACCTGCTCGCCCGCCTGGGCGTGCCCGCGCCGCTGTTCCACGGCGGCACCCTGGCCGCCCGCTCGCCCATCGACGGCCGCCCCACCGGCCAGGTGCACGCCGCCACGCCGGCCGAGGCGCAGGCCGCCGTCGGCCGCGCGCAGGCCGCCTTCACGCACTGGCGCAACGTGCCCGCGCCCAAGCGCGGCGAGCTGGTGCGCCTGCTCGGCGAGCAGCTGCGCGCGCACAAGGCCACGCTGGCCGCGCTGGTCACGCTGGAGGCCGGCAAGGTCACCAGCGAGGGCCTGGGCGAGGTGCAGGAGATGATCGACATCTGCGACTTCGCCGTCGGCCTGAGCCGCCAGCTGCACGGCCTGACCATCGCCAGCGAGCGCCCCGGCCACCGCATGATGGAGCAGTGGCACCCGCTGGGCGTGGTCGGCGTGGTCAGCGCCTTCAACTTCCCGGTGGCGGTGTGGAGCTGGAACGCCGCGCTGGCCCTGGTCTGCGGCAACCCGGTGGTCTGGAAGCCCAGCGAGAAGACGCCGCTGACCGCGCTGGCCACCCAGGCGCTGTTCGACGCCGCGCTGGGCCGCTACCGCGACGAAGGCGGCGACGCGCCGGACCACCTCAGCCAGGTGCTCAACGGCCACGCCGACGTGGGCGAGGCCCTGGCCCACGACCCGCGCGTGGCCCTGCTCTCGGCCACCGGGTCCACCCGCATGGGCCGCGCGGTGGCGCCGGTGGTGGCCGCGCGCTTCGGCCGCTGCCTGCTGGAGCTGGGCGGCAACAACGCCATCGTCGTCGCGCCCAGTGCCGACCTGGACCTGGCGGTGCGCGGCATCGCCTTCGGCGCCTGGGGCACGGCCGGCCAGCGCTGCACCACCACGCGCCGGGTCATCGCCCACGCCAGCGTGCACGACGCGCTGGTCGCCCGCCTGGAGCGCGCCCGCGCCAGCCTGCGCGTGGGCGACCCGCGCGCCGAGGGCGTGCTGGTCGGCCCTCTGGTCGACGCCCGCGCCTTCGACGCGATGCAGGCCGCGCTGGCCCAGGCCCGCGCCGAGGGCGGCACGGTGCGCGGCGGCGAGCGCGTGGTCGTCGGCGGCCACGAGCAGGCCTTCTACGCCGCGCCGGCGCTGGTGACCATGCCGGCGCAGACCGCCGTGGTCTGCCACGAGACCTTCGCCCCCATCCTCTACGTGCTGAAGTACGAGACCCTGGACGAGGCGATCGCGCTGCAGAACGGCGTGCCGCAGGGCCTGTCGTCGGCGATCTTCAGCAACGACCTGCGCGAGGCCGAGACCTTCCTGTCGGCCGCCGGCAGCGACTGCGGCATCGCCAACGTCAACATCGGCACCTCGGGCGCCGAGATCGGCGGTGCCTTCGGCGGCGAGAAGGAGACCGGCGGCGGCCGCGAATCCGGCAGCGACGCCTGGAAGAACTACATGCGCCGCGCGACCAACACGGTCAACTACTCGCGCGCGCTGCCGCTGGCCCAGGGCGTGCGCTTCGACGTCTGAGCGGCGCGGCGCCGAGGGGACGCCCTCTCAGCGCTCGCCCTTGCGGTAGGGCTTCATCAGCGCCTGCGGGTAGGCCGCGCGGCGGGCCACCAGCACCAGCGCGACGATGGCCATCGCGTAGGGCAGCATCAGGTAGAGCTGGTAGGGCAGGGTGATGCCGGCCAGGCCGCCCTCCATCTGCTGCAGGCGCAGCTGCAGCGCGTCGAAGAAGGCGAACAGCAACGCGCCCAGCAGCGCCTTGCCCGGCCGCCAGCTGGCGAACACCACCAGCGCCACGCAGACCCAGCCGCGGCCGTTGACCATGTTGAAGTAGAAGGCGTTGAAGGCCGACAGCGTGAGAAACGCGCCGGCCACGCCCATCAGCGCCGAGCCGGCGACGATGGCGCCGCTGCGCAGCCCGGTCACCGACAGGCCCTGGCCCTCGGCGGCGGCCGGGTTCTCGCCGACCATGCGCACGGCCAGGCCCAGCGGCGTGCGGTTGAGCACCAGCGCCACCAGCGGCACGGCCAGCAGCGCCAGCGCCGTCAGCGCGGTCTGCTGGTTGAGCACCGGGATCGGCAGCCAAGTCATGGGCTGGAAGGGCGTGATCGTCGGCGGGCTGTCGACCTTGGGAAAGCCGACGCGGTAGGCGAAGCTGGCCAGGCTGGTGGCCAGCAGCGTGATGCCCAGACCGGACACATGCTGCGACAGCGTCAGCGTGACGGTGAGCAGCGCGTGCAGCGCGCCGAAGGCCGCCCCCACCGCGGCGGCCACCAGCACCCCGCCCCACAGCCCGGCGCCCAGGTACACCGCCCACCAGCCGGCAAAGGCGCCGGCCACCAGGATGCCCTCGATGCCCAGGTTGAGCACGCCGGCGCGCTCGCACAGCAGCACGCCCAGCGTGCCCAGGATCAGCGGCGTGGCGATGCGCAGCACGGCCACCCAGAAGGGCACGCTCAGCAACAGGTCGATCAGTTCGGCCATGGGGTTCAGCTCCGGCCGAGACGGATGCGGTATTGCGTCAACAAGGTGGCCACCAGCATGGTGATCAGGCTGACCGCGACGATGACGTCGGCGATGTAGGTGGGCACGGCCACCGCGCGGCTCATGCTGTCGGCACCGACCAGGATGCCGGCGACGAACACCGCCGCCGCCACCACGCCCAGCGGGTTCAGCGCCGCCAGCATCGCGATGACCACGCCGCTGCTGCCGTAGCCGGGCGACATGTCCAGCGTGACGTAGCCGGCGCGGCCGGCCACCTCGATGGCGCCGGCCAGCCCGGCCAGCGCGCCCGACAGCAGGGCCACCTTCACGGTCACCCAGCCCACCGGCATGCCGGCGAAGGCCGCGGCGCGGGCGTTGGCGCCGACGGCGCGGATCTCGAAGCCGGTGGTGGTGAAGCGCAGCAGCGCCCACAGCGCGCCGGCCAGTGCCAGCGCCCACAGCAGGCCGGTGTGCACGCGGCTGCGCTCGATCAGCTTGCCCAGCTGCAGCGCGTCCTGGATCGCCACGCTCTGCGGCCAGCCCATGGCCATGGTGTCCTTCATCGGGCCGTCCAGCAGGGCCGAGACGCCCAGCAGCACGATGAAGTTCAGCAGCAGCGTGGTCACCACCTCGTCCACGCCCAGCCGCGCCTTCATCAGCGCCGGGCCCAGCAGCAGCAGGGCGCCGGCCAGCGCGGCGGCAGCCATCATCGCCGGGAACAGCAACCACGGCGAGGCCTCGAAGCCGGTGCCGCCGTGCAGGCCGCCCACCGCCACCGCGGCCATCGCGCCGGCATAGAGCTGGCCCTCGGCGCCGATGTTGTAGAGGTGGGCGCGGAAGGCCACCGCGGCGGCCAGGCCGGTCAGGATCAGCGGCGTGGCGCGGGTCAGCGTCTCGGTCCAGGCGAAGCGCGAGCCGAAGCCGCCCTCCAGCAGCAGCGCGTAGGCGCGGCCCACCGGGGCGCCGGCCCAGGCCACCAGCAGCGAGGTCACCAGCAGCGTGACGACGACCGCGCCCACCGGGGCGGCCAGCAGCATCGCGCGCGAGGTCTGCGCGCGGCGTTCAAGACGCATGGACGGTCTCCGGGGGGGTCTCGGCCGCGCCGGCCATGGCCAGGCCGATGGCCGCCAGCGTCCAGTCGCCGGCGGGCCGGGCGGCGCTGAGGCGGCCGTGGTGCATCACGGCGATGCGGTCGGCCAGCGCGAAGACCTCGTCCAGGTCCTCGCTGATCAGCAGCAGCGCGGCGCCGGCCGCGCAGGCGGCCAGCAGCTGCTGGTGCACATAGGCCACGGCGCCGATGTCCAGGCCCCAGGTGGGCTGGTTGGCGACGATCAGCGGCGGCGGGGCGCTGTGGGTCGGATCGCCCGCCAGGGCCCTGCCCAGGATGAGCTTCTGCATGTTGCCGCCCGACAGGCCGCGCGTGCGCGTGGCCAGGCCGCCGGCCTCGGTGCCGCGCACGTCGAAGCGCTGCACCAGGCCCTGGGCATGGGCCTGGGCGGCGGCACGCTTCATCACGCCACCGCGGTGTGCGAAGGCCGGGCTGGCGTAGCGCTCGAGCACCGCGTTCTCCCACAGCGGCAGGTCGCCGACCACGCCGACGGCATGCCGGTCCTCGGGGATGCGGGCGACGCCGGCGTCCACCCAGGCGCGCGGCCTGGCGGGCAGCGCGCGGCCGGCCACGGTGACGCGGCCGGCATCGGGCGCGACCAGGCCGTGCAGCAGGTCGGCCAGGGTGTGCTGGCCGTTGCCGGCCACGCCGGCGATGGCCACCACCTCGCCCGGGTGCAGCGCCAGGTTGACGCCGCCCAGCTGCGGCCAGGCGCCGTGGCCGCGCACGGTCACGTCCTGCAGCGTGCACACCGGCGCCGGCGCCACGGCCGGCGCGGCGCGCGGCGTGCGCGTCACCCGCTCGACGGCGCGGCCGACCATGGCCTGGGCCAGGTCGGCCTTGCTGGCGCCGGCGGCGGGCAGCTCGGCCACCAGCCGGCCGGCGCGCAGCACAGCCACGCGGTGGCTGACGCGCAGCACCTCGTCGAGCTTGTGGCTGATGAAGATGATCGACAGGCCCTCGGCCACCAGCTGGCCCAGGGTGGCGAACAGCGACTCGCTTTCCTGCGGCGTCAGCACCGCGGTGGGCTCGTCCAGGATCAGGATGCGCGCGCCGCGCTTGCGGCCGAAGGGCAGCAGTGCCTTGAGGATCTCCACGCGCTGGCGCTCGCCCACCGACAGCGTGGCCACGCGCGCGTCCGGGTCCACCGCCAGGCCGAAGCGCCGGGCGGTGTCCAGCAGCGCGGCGCGGGCGGCGCGGCGGTGCGAGAAGGGCTGCCACAGCGCCTCGGTGCCCAGCAGCACGTTGTCCAGCACGCTGAGGTTGTCGGCCAGCGTGAAGTGCTGGTGCACCATGCCGATGCCGGCAGCCAGCGCGGCCTTGGGGTTGCCCGGCGGCAGCGGCTGGCCGTCGACGGTGATGTGGCCCTCGTCGGCCGTGTAGTGGCCGAAGAGGATGGACACCAGCGTGCTCTTGCCCGCGCCGTTCTCGCCCAGCAGGGCCAGCACCTCGCCGCGGTCCAGCTGCAGCGAGATGCCGTCGTTGGCCACCAGGGCGCCGAAGCGCTTGGTGATGCCGCGCAGCTGCAGCACCGGCGCGGCCGGCGCCGCCGCGCCGGCGGCTGGGGTGGCGTTCAGGCCCACCCGCTCACTTGGCCTTGGGCTGGCCGTCGTCGACCTTGACCGTGAACTTGCCGTCCAGGATGGCCTGCTCCTTGGCCTTGACCTTGGCCAGCAGCTCGGCCGGCACCTTCTTCTCGAACGTGCCCAGCGGGCTCAGCGAGGAGCCCTTGGGCTTCATCATCGAGTAGGGGCCGTAGTCCTCGGCCTTGAACTTGCCTTCCTTGACCGCCTTGATGGCGGCGTCGATCGAGGGCTCCATGTGCCACAGCGCCGAGGCCACCACGGTGTCGGGGTAGTCCTTCTGGGTGTCGATCACGTTGCCGATGGCCAGCACCTTGCGCTCCTTGGCGGCGTCGCTCACACCAAAGCGCTCGGCGTACATCACGTCGGCACCCTTGTCGATCATCGCGAAGGCGGCCTCCTTGGCCTTGGGCGGGTCGAACCAGCTGTTGATGAAGCTGATGCTGAACTCGACCTTGGGGTTCACCTCCTTGGCGCCGGCGATGAAGGCGTTCATCAGCCGGTTCACTTCCGGGATCGGGTAGCCGCCGACCATGCCGATCTTGTTCGACTTGGTCATGCCGCCGGCGATCATGCCGGTCAGGTAGGCCGGCTCCTGGATGTAGTTGTCGAAGACGCTGAAGTTGGGCGCCTGCGGCTTGCCGCTGCTGCCCAGCAGGAAGGCGGTCTTGGGGTAGTCCTTGGCCACCTTGCGCGCGGCGGCCTCCACCGCGAAGGCCTCGCCGACGATCAGCGCGTTGCCCTTCTCGGCGTACTGGCGCATCACGCGCTCGTAGTCGGCGTTGGCCACGTTCTCGCTGAACACGTACTCGATCTCGCCGCGGGCGACCGCGGCCTTCAGCGCCTTGTCGATGCGGCTGACCCACTGCTGCTCCACCGGCACGGTGTAGATCGCGGCGACCTTGAGCTTGGCGGCCTGCGCGAAGGCGGGCGCGGCGCCCAGCAGGGCGGCGGCGGCAGCCACGGCGGCGACGGCATGGCGGCGGGACAGCAGGGACATGGCGGGACTCCTCTTGGAAGTGTGGACGGTCAGGGGCGGTCGACGATGGTACGGGATGCCGGCACCAATGCGGTGCGGCGCGGGCAGCGAACGCAAGAGCCGTTCCCGCCGCCGTCCGCTGCGCGACACCCCCCGGTAAAATCGCCGATTGCCCTGCCGGGCACGCTGCGGTCCGTGCCGACCGCCTGCGCCGCCCCCCGCCCAACCCACCCGCCACACGCCATGCCCCATTCCGCCCTCACCGCCTTGTCGCCGCTGGACGGCCGCTACGCCCCGCGCATGGCCACGCTGCGTCCGCTGATGAGCGAGTTCGGCCTGATGCACCGCCGCGTGCAGGTCGAGGTCGAGTGGTTCATCGCGCTGTCGGACGCCGGCTTCCGGGAGTTCGCCCCGCTGTCGCAGGCCACCCGCGGCTACCTGCGCGGCCTGGTCGCGCGCTTCGCCGACACCGACGCCCAGGCGATCAAGGACATCGAGCGCACCACCAACCACGACGTCAAGGCCGTCGAGTACTGGCTGAAGTCCAAGTTCAAGGGCCATGCCGACCTGGAGACCGCCGCCGAGTTCGTGCACTTCGCCTGCACCAGCGAGGACATCAACAACACCAGCCACGCCCTGATGCTCAAGGCCGCGCGCGAGCAGGTGCTGCTGCCGGCGCTGGACGGCGTGATCGGCACGCTGCGCGGCATGGCCCATGGCCTGGCCGCGCTGCCCATGCTCAGCCGCACCCACGGCCAGACGGCCAGCCCGACGACCGTGGGCAAGGAGATCGCCAACGTGGTGGCGCGGCTGGACGCGGCACGCGCGCGCATCGCCGGCGTGCAACTGCTGGGCAAGATGAACGGCGCGGTGGGCAACTACAACGCCCACGTCGCCGCCTACCCCGAGACCGACTGGCCGGCCTTCAGCCGCAAGGTCGTCGAGGAGGGCCTGGGGCTGAGCTTCAACCCCTACACCATCCAGATCGAGCCGCACGACTACATGGCCGAGCTGTTCGACGCGGTCACGCGCAGCAACACCATCCTGATCGACTGGTGCCGCGACGTCTGGGGCTACATCTCGCTGGGCTTCTTCAAGCAGCGGCTGAAGGACGGCGAGGTCGGCTCCAGCACCATGCCGCACAAGGTCAACCCCATCGACTTCGAGAACGCCGAGGGCAACTTCGGCCTGGCCAACGCGCTGCTGACCCACCTGAGCCAGAAGCTGCCGGTCAGCCGCTGGCAGCGCGACCTGACCGACAGCACGGTGCTGCGCAACATGGGCGTGGCCCTGGGCTACGCGGTGCTGGGCCTGGACAGCCTGGCCAAGGGCCTGGGCAAGCTGGAGACCAACGAGGCGGCGCTGGCCGCCGACCTGGACAACGCCTGGGAGGTGATGGCCGAGGCGATCCAGACGGTGATGCGCCGCCACGGCCTGCCCGAGCCCTACGAGCAGCTCAAGGCCTTCACCCGCGGCCAGCCGATGACGCGCGAGCTGATGCTGGGCTTCGTCGCCAAGCTGGACCTGCCGGCCGCCGACAAGGACCGCCTGCTGGCGATGACGCCGGCCAGCTACACCGGCCTGGCCACCGCGCTGGCGCGCGGCGTCTGAGCGCGGCGCGGCGGGGAGGGGCGATGAAGTTCACCGACATGCTGCAGGCCGCCGAGGCGCGCGCCGACTCGCTGCTGTGCGTGGGCCTGGACCCGGAGCCGGGGCGCTTCCCCGGCGCCTGGAAGGGCGACGCGTCGAAGATCCACGACTTCTGCGCCGCCATCGTCGACGCGACCAAGGACCTGGTCAGCGCCTACAAGCCGCAGATCGCCTACTTCGCCGCCCACCGCGCCGAGGACCAGCTCGAGCGGCTGATGGCCCACATCCGCCGCGTCGCCCCCGGCGTGCCGGTGATCCTGGACGCCAAGCGCGGCGACATCGGCTCCACCGCCGAGCAGTACGCCCGCGAGGCCTTCCAGCGCTACCAGGCCGACGCGGTGACGCTGTCGCCCTTCATGGGCTTCGACTCGATCGAGCCCTACCTGAAGTACGACGGCAAGGGCCTGATCCTGCTGTGCCGCACCAGCAACCCCGGCGGCAGCGACCTGCAGGCCCAGCGCCTGGTCGGCCCCGACGGCCAGCCCGGCGACCTGCTGTACGAGCACATCGCCCGGCTTGCCGCCGGCGACTGGAACCGCAACGGCCAGCTCGGCCTGGTGGTGGGCGCCACCTTCCCGGCCGAGATCGCCCGCGTGCGCGCGCTGGCGCCGACGCTGCCGCTGCTGATTCCCGGCGTGGGCGCGCAGGGCGGCGACGCCGCCGCCACGGTGCAGGCCGGCTGGCGCAGCGGTGCGGGCGGCGCGCCGCGCGGCACCATCGTCGTCAACTCCTCGCGGGCGGTGCTGTACGCGTCGGCCGGCGACGACTTCGCCAGTGCCGCCCGCGCCGCGGCCGACACCACCCGGCGCGCGCTGAACGCCGCGCGCTGAGCACCCGGCACCGCCCGGCGCACACCGGGCGGCGCGGCGCCTGCCTTGCTGCACTGCAGCGGAAAATGAAAAAGCGTTGCCCTTGAGCCACAACAGGGTGCCCATGGAGGGGTTGACGGGCCGATCGTCGCTACCCTCGGTGCAGCACACTGAGGCAGCCGCTGCCTGAGAACGACGTGGAACCGCGCGCCGCCGCCCCGACCGAAACCGACCTTCCGCTGAACGCCCTGCAGCTGCGCGTCATGCGGACGCTGTACGGCGTGATGGCGGTGCTGGGCGTGACCGGCACGCTGACGGCGCTGCTGCTCGACCGCTGGGTGCAGGGCCCGGCGCAGCGGCTGATGGTCGTCGGCTACGCGGCGATGGCGCTGGCCTCGCTGCTGGCGCTGCGCCTGGCGCCGGCGCAGGCGCTGCGCGTGCTGGCACCGGTGCAGATGGGCTCGCTGCTGCTGGTCGGCGGCATCGCGCTGGTCACCGGCTGGGGCCTGCAGGTGCCGGCGCTGGCGCTGTTCGGCATCGCGCTGTGCATCTCCCATGTGCTGAGCCCGCCGCGCCAGGCCTGGGCCACCACCGCACTGGCGGCGGTCATCGTCCTGGGCCTGGTGGTGGTCGAGCGGCTGGGGCTGGTCGGCGCGGCGGCCGGCCTGCCGCCGCTGGGCGCGCGGGCGGTGCTGAACCTGGCCGGCATCGCCGTGGGCGCGCTGACCGGCCGCGGCATCGCCCAGCTGCTGCGCGGCCAGCTGGCCGCCGCGGCGGAGCGCGAGCAGCGCTTCCGTGCGTTGCTGGGCATCGCCGCCAACGCCTACTGGGAGACCGATGCCGAGCTGCGCATCAGCCAGGCCTGGTGGCGCGCCGGCGACGACTTCCGGCAGATGCCCGAGATGGTCGGCCACATCCCCTGGGGCTTCGCCGAGCTGCGCTTCACGCCCGAGGTGTCGCGGCAGCTGCGCCAGGCGATGGCCGAGCGCCAGGTGCTGCGCGACATGCCCTTCGAGTGGCTGCGCCCGGGCGGCCAGGTGCGCCACTACCTGTTCAACGGCGAGCCGCGCTTCGACCGCGCCGGCCGGTTCCTCGGCTACTGGGGGGTCACGCGCGACGTCACCGCCGAGCGGCGCACGCTGGACGCGCTGGCCGCCTCCGAGTCGCGCTACCGCCAGCTGTTCCAGGCGCTGCCCTCGCCGGCGGTGCTGCATGTCAGCGGCCTGATCGTCGAGGCCAACCCGGCCGCGGCGCGCCTGCTCGGCTACGACAGCCCCGAGCAGCTGCTGGGCCTGAACGTGATCGACGACTGCATCGTGCCCGAGCTGCACCAGATCGTGCGGCAGCGCGTGGCCACGGTCGAGCGCATGGACGGCGGCGTGGTGATGCCGGAGATCGAGCTGACCATGGTCACGCGCCAGGGCACGCCGGTCTACGTGCGCACCGTGAGCACCCGCGCCGACCACCACGGCCAGCCGGCGACGCTGGCGCTGAGCATCGACGAGACCGGGCGGCGCGCCGCCACCCGGGCGCTGGACCGCTCCCAGGCCCTGCTGGCCCAGGTGGTGGCGACCACGCCCGACGCGATCACCGTCACCGACCTGGCCACCAGCCGCTACGTGATGGTCAACGAGGCCTTCACCCGCATCGCCGGCTACAGCGCCGAGGAGTCGGTGGGCCACACCGCGGCCGAGCTGGGCATCTGGAACAGCGTCGACGACCGCAACGCCCTGCTGCAGGCGATCCGGACCTACGGCTCGGTGGTCGACCGCCAGGTCGACTTCGTCGCCAAGAGCGGCCAGAAGCTGACCCTGATGGTCTCGGGCACGCAGCTGGAGATCGAGGGCCGGCCGCACCTGCTGCTGTGCTCGCGCGACATCTCGGAGAGCCGGCGGGTGCGGCTGGAGCGCGAGGCCATCCTGGCCAACGCCTCGGTGGGCATCGCCTTCACCCGCGACCGCCGCTTCGAGCTGGCCAACCCGCAGTTCGAGGCCATCTTCGGCTGGCCGGCGGGCTCGCTGGTCGGCCAGCCCGGGCGGGCGGTCTGGGCCAGCGACGAGGACTACGAGGCGCTGGGCCGCGAGATCGGCCCGGCCCTGGGCCGCGGCGAGGCGGTGGACATCGACCGCCAGGCCCTGCGGCGCGACGGCAGCCTGTTCCAGCTGCGCCTGCGTGCCAAGGCCATCGACCCGCGCCGCCCGGCCGAGAGCGGCACGATCTGGATCGCCGAGGACGTGACCGCCGCCCGCCAGGCCGAGCAGGAGCTGGCCCGCGCCCGCGATGCCGCCGAGGCGGCGAACCGCGCCAAGAGCGACTTCCTGGCCAACACCAGCCACGAGATCCGCACGCCGCTGAACGCGCTGCAGGGCCTGGCCGGGCTGGCCCGCCAGCCGGGGCTGCCGCCCGAGCGGCTGCGCCAGTACCTGGACCAGATCGGCGAGAGCGCCGACCTGCTCGGCCTGATCATCTCGGACATCCTGGACCTGGCCAAGATCGAGGCCGGCAAGCTGCTGCTGGAGGACCGGCCCTTCGCGCTGGACGCGCTGCTGGCCTCGCTGTGCCAGTCGCATGCCGCGCTGGCCGCGGCGCGCGGACTGCGCTTCGACGCCGAGATCGACCCGGCGCTGCCGGCCTGGGTGCGCGGCGACGCGCTGCGGCTGCGCCAGATCCTGGCCAACTTCCTGCACAACGCGCTGAAGTTCACCGAGCGCGGCAGCATCCGCCTGGTGGCGCGTGCGCTGCCCGGCGGGCGGGCACGCTTCGAGGTGCACGACACCGGCCCGGGCATCGACGGGGCCACCCGCGCCCGGCTGTTCCGCCCCTTCACCCAGGCCGACGAGTCCACCACCCGGCGCCACGGCGGCACCGGGCTGGGCCTGTCGATCTGCCACGAGCTGGCGGTGCTGCTGGGCGGGCAGGTCGGGCTGGACAGCCACCTGGGCCGGGGCAGCTGCTTCCACGTCGAGCTGCCGCTGCCGGCGCTGCCCGCACCGCTGCCCGCACCGACCGAGGCCGGCGACGACGACGCGCGGCTGCGCGGCGCGCGCGTGCTGCTGGTCGAGGACAACAGCGTGAACATGATGATCGGCACCGCGCTGCTCGAGCAGTGGGGCGTGCAGGTGCTGCAGGCCGGCGACGGCGCGCAGGCACTGGCGCTGGTGGCCGCCGAGACCGGCGCCGGCCGCCAGCTCGATGCGGTGCTGATGGACGTGCAGATGCCCGGCATCAGCGGCTACGAGACCACCGAGGCGCTGCGCCGCCAGTACCCGGCCGAGCAGCTGCCGGTGGTCGCGCTGACCGCCGCGGCCCTGGTCAGCGAGCGCGAGCGCGCGCTGGCCGCCGGGATGAACGACTTCCTGACCAAGCCGATCGAGCCCCGGCGCCTGCGCGATGCGCTGCTGCGCGCGCTGCGCACCCGCAGCGCGAAGGTGCCGGTCGTGTGAAATCCGCCACCGCGCACCATCCCTAGATTCAGGGGTCCCTCGCCCAGGGGGGTGCAGGGTGCTGGCTACAGTGCGGGCACCGCGGTCGCTGCACCGCAACATCGGTCCGCTCCCTGCCCATGTCCCTGCTGATCGCCGCTGTCCTGGCCACCGCCCCGGCGCCCGTGCCCGCGTGCTCCTGGAACCACCCGGGCCACCGCGCCTTCATGGGTGACGTGGTGGCTGCGGTCGACCGCTACCAGGACATCCCGGCGCCGGTGCGCGCGCGGCTGAAGCAGCGCATGGCGCAGCGCCAGTACGACGAGATCGTCACCATCGGCCGCGACAGCATCACCGGCCGCGCCCGCTACCGCGCCCAGATCCGCGACATGCATTTCGGCGACGGCCAGGTCTGCCGCAGCGTGGACCGCAGCGGCTGGAAGCCCGACGCGCAGGAGCGCGGCCTGGTCTACTGCGAGGACGGCCACTGCATCCTGGTGCCCACGGTGTGCCGCAACGTCAGCCGCATCCAGCGCGAGGGCCCTGCGGTGGCCGGCGCCGGCGGCCAGGTCGACGACGCGGCCGGCCCGGCCGGCGCCGTGCCGCGCGCGCCGGGCGGCCAGGCCGGGCCGGCCCAGGCCACCGGGCCGTCGACCGGCGCGGACGCTGTCGAGGCCGGCGCCACCGCGCTGCCCGCGGTGGCCGGCGTGCGCGCCGAGGCCGACCTGGGCCTGCCGGGCGTGCTGCCCGCCGCTGCCGGCGCCGTCGACGAATCGGCCGGCGGCGCCGGCGGCGCCCTGTCCGGCCCCAGCTTCACCGACCTGGCGCAGGACCGGCCCGGGCGCGTCGGCACCGGCGACGAGGGCACGACCGGCAGCGACACCGGCAACCGCGGCGCCGGCACGCCGCTGGGCAACCTGTCGGGCAGCCCGCAAGGCGGGGGGGGCCTGGGCGGCGGCGGCCTGGGCGGTGGCGCGCTGCCGCCCAGCCCGCCACCACCGCCGGTGCCCGAGCCCGGCACCGCGCTGCTGATGCTGGGCGGCCTGGCCGCGCTGCTGCGCTGGTGCGCCGGCCAGGGCCGGCGCTAGTCCAGCACCAGCTCGGTGCGCACCGCGCCGGCACGGTCGGCCACCGCCGACAGCGCCAGCCGGGTGCCGCGCGGCGCCTGCACCACCCATTCGGCCACCGCGCGGTCGGCGGTGACCTGGCGGTCGGGCAGGAAGGCCTGCAGCGAGGCCCGCGCCGCGTGGCCCTCCAGCGCGCCGCCCTCGACGCGCAGCGTGCCGGCCTGCAGCGTGGCGCCCTCGGGCAGGTGCAGCTCGAAGACCACGCCGCGCACCGTCTTGCGCTCGATCGCGCGCCGCGTCACGTAGCTGGGCAGGTAGCCGACGTTGGCCACCGCGAAGCGGATGCGCCAGGCGTCGCCGCCGAGCGCGCGCACCTCGGTGCGCAGCAGCTCCAGCTTGGGCAGGGCCAGGCCCAGCCGGGTCAGCCAGGCGGGGAAGCGGGCCACCTCGCGCTCGCGCAGGTGCGGCGGCGGGTTGCGCCAGTAGTTCATGCGGTCCCAGCCGCCGAGCTCGACCGCGCCGAGCTGCGGGTGCTGGAACGGGTACCAGTCCACGTGCGCGCGGCCGCCGCACTCGCGGTCGCTCCAGCGCAGCAGCTTCAGGTCGTCCTCGGGCGGGTGGTCGCGGTACCAGTGGATCCAGTCGTAGCCGGTGATGCCGGCCTCGCGGTTGGGCGCCCACAGCTCCACCGTCCAGAACAGCGCGCCCAGGTGCTCGTACAGCCAGTCCTGGGTGCCGCTGACCACCTCCTTGGGGTGGTAGCGGAAGTCGTGGAAGATGCTCACCGCCGGGTAGCCGGTGAGCTGCTCGCCCAGCGCGGACAGGCGCTTGATCAGCCACAGGTCCTCGGGAACCATCTCCTCGTCGCTGCGCGTGCCCATCGGCCGCAGGATCACGCCCGAATGGGTGTGGAAGCTCACCGCCGCGCCGATGTTCGGGTGCGCGACGACGAAGTCGACCATCGCCCGCACCTCGGGCTCGCTGGCCGGGTAGGGGCCGGCGCCGGGCTGCTCGAACTCCTGCCGCCAGCCGGCGGGGAAGTTGCGGTTCAGGTCCAGCCCCTCGCGGTCCGGGTTGACGCGCAGCTTCAGGCCGTCGTAGTGCTGCAGCGTGCCCTCGGGCATCACCCGGTAGTAGCGGCCGCCGAACTCGCCCGGCTCGCGCGGCACCAGCAGGCGCGGCTCGTCGGGATGGGGCTTCCAGCTGCCGTGCGGATCGGGCACGCGCATGCTCAGGATGCGGCCGTCGCCGTCGACGTCCTCCACCGTCAGGCCGTCGACCGCCGCCTCGTCCCGCGGCCAGGGCCGGGTCGACGAGCGGATGTGGCGCGGCCGGTCGGCCAGCGCCAGTTCAGCGCCGTCGGGATTGAGCCGCGGGCACAGGTAGACGGTTCGGGTATCGAGCAGCTGCACCGCCTGCGCGTCGCCGGCGTCGTGGCCGCTGAGCAGCGCGTGCAGCCAGTACAGGCAGGCGGTGCTGGCGGTCAGCTCGGCGGCGTGGATGTTGCCGTCGACCCAGATCGCCGGCTTGTCGGCATCGTCGCCGCTGGCGCCGCGCGTCAGCACCAGCAGCCAGAGGTCCCGGCCCTCGTGGCTCTTGCCCAGCGAGCGCAGCTGCACCAGCCCCGGCCGCGCCGCCGCGTAGTCCTGCAGCAGCTGCGTCAGCTCGGCGTGGCGGTAGAAGGTGTCGAAGCGGGGGACGGGCAGCGGGGATGGGCTCATCGGCAGGTCTCCTGTGCTAGCCACCGCGCACGGCAGCAGGTTCCCCG
>Ga0255209_1000022_pt1 | contig 79023 bp, 65 predicted proteins | sample Miss_Miss_RepC_8_FD_183026 | JGI IMG/M metagenome (GOLD analysis project Ga0255209, IMG submission 183026) | Freshwater microbial communities from Mississippi River, Louisiana, United States - Miss_Miss_RepC_8d | ecosystem: Environmental > Aquatic > Freshwater > River | place: USA: Louisiana...
CGGGCCTGGTCCAGTTCGCCGCCGGCGGCCAGCAGCACGGCCAGGTTGTTGTAGGGCTCGGGCAGTTCGGGGAAGTCCTGGGTCAGGCGCTCGAACTGGCCGCGGGCCTCGGCACCGCGGCCGGTCTCGCTGAGCATCACGCCGTGCAGGAAGCGCAGCTCGGCGTCGTCGGGGCGCTGCGCCAGCGCCTGGGCCAGGCGTTCGGTGGCCAGCGCGGTCTCGCCGCGGCGCCAGGTCTGCTCGATCTCGCGGGCGGCCGACAGCCGCTCGGCCGCCCAGGCCGCGGGCACGGCCGCGGCGCTGCACAGCAGCGCCAGCAGCAGTGTCGCCAGGGGGCGGGCCGGGGCAGGGCGTGGCGGCACGTAGTGGGTCAGGAGGGTGCGGGGCAAGGGGCTGGACCGGGCTGGCGGCGCGGCGCGTGACCACCCGCGTCGGGGGGGCGCCGCGGGGCACCGCCGCTATACTGGGCCGATTGTATCGACCCCTCGCCCACCCGCCCCGGCGCCTCCGGCGCGGGCCGCCGCGGGGCCGCCGTCGATCCGCCTCCACGCCCCGTCCCCCCGTCCACCACGGCCGCCTCTCAGCGGCCGTTTTCCGCATCGGCCGATGACCCTGCGCCTGTTCAACACGCTGACCCGCCGCCTGGAACCGTTCACGCCCATCGAACCGGGCCGGGTGCGCATGTACGTCTGCGGCATGACCATCTACGACCTGTGCCACATGGGCCATGCGCGGATGATGATGGCCTTCGACGTGGTCTACCGCTGGCTGCAGGCCAGCGGCTACGACGTGACCTACGTGCGCAACATCACCGACATCGACGACAAGATCATCCGGCGGGCGGTCGAGCGCGGCATCACCATCCGCGCGCTGACCGACGAGATGATCGCCGCGATGCGCCAGGACATCGGCGCCATCGGCATCGCCACGCCCACGCACGAGCCCCGCGCCACCGAGTACGTGCCGCAGATGCTGTCGCTGATCCGCACGCTGCAGGGCAAGGGCCTGGCCTACCAGGCGCCCAATGGCGACGTGAACTACGCGGTGCGCAAGTTCCCCGGCTACGGCAAGCTGTCGGGCAAGAGCATCGACGAGCTGCGCGCCGGCGAGCGCGTGGCGGTGGACGACGGCAAGGACGACCCGCTGGACTTCGTGCTGTGGAAGGCGGCCAAGCCCGAGGAGCCGGCCGATGCCAAGTACGAGGCCGCGGCCTATGGCTACGGCCCGGGCCGCCCGGGCTGGCACATCGAGTGCTCGGCGATGAGCTGCGCGCTGCTGGGCGAGCGCTTCGACATCCACGGCGGCGGCATGGACCTGCAGTTCCCGCACCACGAGAACGAGATCGCGCAGAGCGAGGGCGCGCTGGGCCACCCCTTCGTCAACGTCTGGCTGCACAACGGCTTCCTCAACGTCGACAACGAGAAGATGTCCAAGAGCCTGGGCAACTTCTTCACCATCCGCGACGTGCTGAAGAGCCACGACGGCGAGACGCTGCGCTTCTTCATGCTGCGCACGCACTACCGCAGCCCCTTCAACTTCAGCGACCAGCTGCTGGACGACGCGCGCACCGCGCTGCGCCGCCTCTACACCGCGCTGGACGGTGTCGCGCTGCCGCAGGACCAGGCTGCCATCGACTGGGCCCAACCCCAGGCCGCCGCCTTCCGCACGGCGATGGACGACGACTTCAACACCCCCGGCGCGCTGGCGGTGCTGTTCGAGCTGGCCGGCGAGCTCAACCGCAGCCGCTCGGCCGAGACCGCGGCGCTGCTGCGCGCGCTCGGCGGCGTGCTGGGCATCCTGCAGCAGGCGCCGCGCGCCTACCTGCAGGGCGGGGCGTCGGCCGGCGCGCTGGACGAGGCCGCGATCGCCGCGCTGATCGCCGCCCGGGCTGCGGCCAAGGCGGGCAGGGACTTCGCCGAGGCCGACCGCATCCGCCAGCAGCTGGCGGACCAGGGCGTGCTGCTGAAGGACTCGCCGCAGGGCACGACCTGGGTGAGGGCCTGAGCGTGCCCAAGCCCGCCCCTGCCGCCGCTGCGGCGGCGCCGGCCGACGCGCCGGCCGAAGTCGTCGGCGTGACGCCGCCCTACTGGGACGAGGCCTGCCGCCACCTGGCCAGGCGCGACCGGGTGATGAAGAAGCTGATCCCGCAGTTCGGCGAGGCGCGGCTGCAAAGCCGCGGCGACGCCTTCACCACGCTGGCGCGCTCCATCGTCGGCCAGCAGATCTCGGTCAAGGCGGCGCAGTCGGTGTGGGACCGCTTCGCCGCGCTGGTCGGCGGGCCGTCGAACCGGCTGGACCCGGTGGCCGTGCTGGCGCAGGACACGCCGGCGCTGCGCAGCGCCGGGCTGTCGGCGCGCAAGGCCGAGTACCTGGGCGACCTGGCCCGGCACTTCACCGCCGGCCAGGTGCACGTGGCGCAGTGGCAGCAGATGGACGACGAGGCCATCATCGACGAGCTGGTGGCCATCCGCGGCATCGGCCGCTGGACGGCCGAGATGTTCCTGATCTTCCACCTGATGCGGCCCAACGTGCTGCCGCTGGACGACCTGGGCCTGCTCAAGGGCATCTCGCTGAGCTACTTCAGCGGCGAGCCGGTGTCGCGTGCCGAGGCGCGCGAGCTCGGCGAGGCCTGGGCGCCGTACCGCTCGGTGGCCACCTGGTACCTCTGGCGGAGCCTGGACCCGCTGCCGGTAGACTACTGACTTCCCATCAACGGGCCTGGCACGCATGAGCAAACGACACTTCCTCGAATTCGAGCAACCCATCGCCGAGCTCGAGACCAAGATCGAAGAGCTGCGCTTCGTGCAGAGCGAATCGGCGGTCGACATCTCCGAGGAGATCGGCCGGCTGGACAAGAAGAGCCAGCAGCTGGCCAAGGACATCTACAGCAACCTGTCGCCCTGGCAGGTCACGCAGATCGCCCGCCATCCCCAGCGTCCCTACACGCTGGACTATGTCAACGAGATCTTCACCGACTGGCAGGAACTGCACGGTGACCGCCACTTCGCCGACGACGCCTCCATCGTCGGCGGTCTGGCGCGCTTCAACGGCCAGGCCTGCATGGTCATCGGCCACCAGAAGGGCCGCGACACCAAGGAGCGCGCGCTGCGCAACTTCGGCATGTCGCGCCCCGAGGGCTACCGCAAGGCGCTGCGCTTGATGAAGACGGCCGAGAAGTTCGGCCTGCCGGTGTTCACCTTCGTCGACACGCCCGGCGCCTACCCGGGCATCGGCGCCGAGGAGCGCGGCCAGTCCGAGGCCATCGGCCGCAACATCTTCGAGATGGCCCAGCTGGAGGTGCCCATCGTCACCACCATCATCGGCGAGGGCGGCTCGGGCGGCGCGCTGGCCATCAGCGTGGCCGACCAGGTGCTGATGCTGCAGTTCAGCGTCTACTCGGTGATCTCGCCCGAGGGCTGCGCGTCCATCCTGTGGAAGACCAGCGAGCGCGCCAGCGACGCCGCCGAGGCCCTGGGCATCACCGCCCATCGCCTGAAGGCCCTGGGCCTGATCGACAAGGTGGTCAGCGAGCCGGTCGGCGGCGCCCACCGCGACCACCGCCAGATGGCCTCCACCCTCAAGCGCGCGCTGGTCGACGCGCTGCGCCAGGTGTCCGACCTGAAGCCCAAGGACCTGCTGCAGCGCCGCTACGAGCGCCTGCAGTCCTACGGCCGCTTCACCGACACCAAGGACCGCTGAGCCGCCTGGCCATGACCGCCCAGCCGCCGGCCACCCAGCCGCCGGCGGGCGAGGCGCCGGCGGTGGTGGCCGTCGCCTTCAGCGGTGGCAGCGATTCGCTGGCCCTGCTGCATGCCACCTGCCGCGCCGCGGCCGGCACCGGGTTGCAGGTGGTGGCCCTGCACGTACACCACGGGCTGCTGCCCGAGGCCGATGCCTGGCTGGCCGGCGCGCAGCGCCTGTGCGCGCGCTGGCGCCGCCGCGGCTGGCCGCTGACGCTGCGCAGCGCCCGCCTGGACGGCGCACCCGCCCCGGGTGACAGCCTGGAGGCCTGGGCCCGCGCCGGGCGCTACACGGCGCTGGCGCAGATGGCCGAGGCCGCCGGCGCCGGCCTGGTGCTGCTGGCGCAGCACCGGCGCGACCAGGCCGAGACCGTGCTGCTGCAGGCCCTGCGCGGCGGCGGCCCGGCCGGCCTGGCCGCGATGCCGGCCAGCGCGCAACGTGCCGGTCTGGTCTGGGCGCGGCCCTGGCTGGACCAGCCGCGCCGGGCGATCGAGGCCTATCTGCGGCGCCACCGCCTGCGGCCGGTCGAGGACCCGAGCAACGCCGATCCGCGCCTGGCGCGGGCGCGGCTGCGCCGGCAACTGTGGCCGGCCCTGCTGGCCGCCTTCCCCGACGCCGAGGCCGCGCTGGCCGGTGCCGCGCGGCGTGCGCAGGAGGCGCGCAGCGCGCTGGACGAACTGGCCGCGCTGGACCTGGCGCCGCTGGTCGACATTGCGGGCGGGCTCGACGTCCACGGCTGGCGCGCGCTGTCGCCGGCCCGCCAGGCCAATGCGCTGCGCGCCTGGTGGCGCGCTCAGACCGGCCGCGGTGCCCCGGAGGCGCTGGTGCAGCGCCTGCTGCACGAAGTGCCGGCGCGCGGGGCGGCGCAGTGGCCGGCGGGGGCGGGCGCGTCGTGCCGCCTGTACCGCGGGCGGCTGTGCGTCGAGCGGCCGGCCGACGGCGCGGCCTCGGTGCCGCGGCCACCGTCGCCGCCGCCGGAGGCCGCGACATGGCTGGACCTGTCCCAACCCGGTCGCCACCTGCTGCCTGGCTGGGCGGGCCACCTGCTGGTCCGCCCGGTGGCCGGTGGCGGCGTGCCGGCGGCTGCGCTGCAGGCGGTGCAGCCGCGTGCCCGCGGCGGTGGCGAGCGCTTCCAGTCCCACGCCGCCGGCCTGCCGCGGGCGCTGAAGAAGCAGTACCAGCAGGCGGCCATCCCGGCCCAGGCCCGCGAAGGGCCGCTGCTGTGGACGGCCGACGGTCGCCTGCTGTTCGTGCCCGGCCTGGGCCTGGACGCGCGCGTGGTCGGCGCCGCCGGCATGCCCGGCCTGGCGCTGCACTGGTGCCCCGGGCCGGCGCAGGCCGGCTGCGAGGCCCCGGCGGGCTAGAATCTCGGGTTGCGCAGCGGGGCCGCGCCATGCCTGACCGGGCCCGCCGGCCAGGCTCCGATGGAGCCCCAGACCGACCCGGGGCCGCCCAGGCCCTCGCACCATGGCATTGATCGTTCACAAGTACGGCGGCACGTCGATGGGCTCGCCCGAGCGCATCCGCAACGTCGCCAAGCGCGTGGCCAAGTGGGCCCGTGCCGGCCACCAGATGGTGGTCGTTCCGTCCGCGATGAGCGGCGAGACCAACCGCCTGCTGGGCCTGGCCAAGGAACTGCAGCCCGCCACGCTGGACGCCGCCGCGATGCGCGAGCTCGACGCCATCGCCGCCACCGGCGAGCAGGTGTCGGTGGGCCTGCTGGCGCTGGCGCTGCAGGCCGAGGGCATGCCTGCGGTCAGCTACGGCGGCTGGCAGGTGCCGGTCAAGACCGACAGCACCTACACCAAGGCGCGCATCGAGTCGATCGACGACGCCCGGGTGCGCGCCGACTTGGCCGCCGGCAAGGTCGTCATCATCACCGGCTTCCAGGGCATCGACGAGGGCGGCAACGTCACCACGCTGGGCCGCGGCGGCTCGGACACCTCGGCGGTGGCCGTGGCCGCGGCGATGAAGGCCGACGAGTGCCTGATCTACACCGACGTCGACGGCGTCTACACCACCGACCCGCGCGTGGTGCCCGAGGCGCGCCGCATGGCCACCGTCTCCTTCGAGGAGATGCTGGAGATGGCCAGCCTGGGCAGCAAGGTGCTGCAGATCCGCTCGGTCGAGTTCGCCGGCAAGTACCGCGTGCCGCTGCGGGTGCTGTCCAGCTTCACGGCCTGGGACATCGACATCAACGAGGAAGCCAAGTCCGGCACCCTGATCACCTTTGAGGAAGACGAGAAAATGGAACAAGCCGTCGTGTCGGGCATCGCGTTCAACCGCGACGAAGCCAAGTTCACCGTGGTCGGCGTGCCCGACAAGCCCGGCATCGCCTACCAGATCCTGGGCGCGGTGGCCGAGGCCAACATCGACGTCGACGTGATCGTGCAGAACGTCTCGCACGACGGCCGCACCGACTTCTCGTTCACGGTGCACCGCAACGACTTCCAGCGCACCCAGGACCTGCTGAAGAACAAGATCCTGCCCGGCGTCGGCGGCGCCCAGGTCATCGCCGACAAGGGCATCTGCAAGGTGTCCATCGTCGGCATCGGCATGAAGAGCCATGTCGGCGTGGCCAGCACCATGTTCCGCACGCTGTCGGAAGAGGGCATCAACATCCAGATGATCACCACCAGCGAGATCAAGACCTCGGTGGTCATCGACGAGAAGTACATGGAGCTGGCGGTGCGCGCGCTGCACAAGGCCTTCGGCCTGGACGCGCCCGAGAGCGTCGCCTGAACAGCGCCGGTGTTCTTGCGCTGTTCGGGCCGAGGAAGCGGCCGAAATCTGCGCTAGAATGCTGGCTTGCCTGGAGACGTGACCGAGAGGCCGAAGGTGCTCCCCTGCTAAGGGAGTATGCGCGCTAAAACGTGCATCGAGGGTTCGAATCCCTCCGTCTCCGCCAGCAAGCCTGCACAGGCTCTTGCTGCACCGGACAGGCCCGGACATGACAAGCCCCGCACCGCGGGGCTTTGCTGTTTCTGGGTCGGCTGCAGCCGGCCCCCGACGCACGGCGCGGCCGTGCCGGCCGCGCGTCTCCCGCGTTGGGTATGCCCGCTCAGGCGTTGTGCAGCAGCAGGGCCAGGTCCCACTGCGCGTGCGGGTCGGCGCAGGCGGCGCGCTCGGCCAGCTCGTGCCGCTTGATCGCGCGGTAGGCGGTCTTGAACGCGTCGTCGAAAACGGCGGCCGGCAGCGCGTCCAGCGCGTCCAGCGCCGCGGCCAGGCTGGGCGGCAGGGCCAGCGGGTTGCCCGCGGCACGGGCCACGCCGGTCACCGGCGGCGCGGGTTGCAACTGCTGCGTCAGGCCGTGGTGCACGCCGGCCAGCATCCAGGCCAGCGCCAGGTAGGGGTTGGCGTCGCCGCCGGGCAGGCGCACCTCGATGCGGCGGTTGGCCGGGCTGGACGCCGGAATGCGCAGGCCCACCGAGCGGTTGTCGTAGCCCCAGTCGGCCGTGGCCGGCGCCGCGTCGGGCCGGTGCATGCGCACGAAGCTGTTGGCGTGCGGCGCCAGCAGGGCCAGCCCGGCCGGCGCCAGGGCCTGCAGGCCGGCGATGGCCTGGCGCAGCGCGGGGGCCTCGCCGCCGTCGTCGGCCGTCATCAGGTTGCGGCCGCCGCTGGCCAGGCTCAGGTGCCAGTGCAGGCCGGTGCCAACATCGTCCAGCTCGGGCTTGGCCATGAAGCTGGCGACGAAGCCCAGCCGCAGCGCCAGCTCGCGCGCCAGGCGCTTGAAACGCCACACGGCGTCCGCCTGGGCCAGCGGCGCGCCGGGCGCGAAGTTGACCTCGTACTGCGAGCGGGCGGACTCGTGCGCGAAGCCGGTGATCGGGATGCGCTGGGCCTCGCAGGCGCGCCACAGCGCGTCGAAGTAGGGCGCGAACAGGCTGCTGCGCTCGGCGCCGTAGAGCTCGTTGCGCGGCTCGTGCACCGAGGCCGCGGTGGGGCTGCCCGCGGCGCGCAGCGGGCCGTGGCCGGGCCAGGGCGCGAACAGGAAGAACTCCAGCTCCGGCGCCACCGTGGCCTGCCAGCCCTGGGCGTCCAGCAGGGCCAGCGCGCGCTTGAGCAGGGTGCGCGGGCCCAGGCCGGCCAAGTCGACCTCGCCCGCGCCCAGCGGCGACGCGACGCGGCCCTGCAGGTCGCAGATGACGCTGAGCTGCTGCTCGGCGAAGGGCTGAGGCACCAGCGTGGCCAGGTCCGGCACCAGGGCCAGGTCGGGGTAGGTCTTGGGGATCAGCCGCGCGAAGACCTCGGCCGGCTCGCCGCCCGAGACGGTGGTGCCGAAGACCACGCTGGGCAGGCGGCAGCCGGCTTCGTCGATGAAGCGCTGGCGCGACAGCACCTTGCCGCGCGCCTGGCTGCCGAAGTCGCTGGCCACGCATTCGATGTTGCGCACGCCCAGCCGGGCCAGCGGCTCGGCCAGGGCGTCCAGCGTGGCGGGCAGATCCTCCGGCCAGGGCCGGTCGAGCAGTCGGTTGGCGAAGGGCATGGGGCGCCGATGGTAGCGCCGCCGGTCGTGCCCCCGGGGCTCACAAGGTGTGAAGGAACCGTAGCGAGCGGGCTCAGGTTGCGCCGAGCAGCGCAGCCGTACTGGCGTACGGCGAGCAGCGCAGGCGCAAGATGGGCCCGCGCAGCAGGTTCATTCAGGCCTTGTCAGATCACGGCCTGCGCGCGCAGCGCGTCGATGGCCGCCGCGTCATAGCCCAGTTCGTCCAGGATGGCCACGGTGTGCTCGCCCAGCAGCGGCGGGCGCTGGCGCGGCACCGGCGCGGTTTCGCTCAGCCACACCGGCACCGCGGCCACCGGCGCCGGCACCGGCAGGCCGGGGTAGTCGGTGGGTTGCAGCACGCCGATGGCCTGCACCTGCGGGTGGTCCAGCGCCTGCTGCGGCGTCAGCACCGGGGCGCAGGGGATCATCGCGCTTCCCAGCGTGGCCACCACCTCGTCGTTGCTGCGCACCGCGCACCAGCGGGCCATGCGCGCGCTCAGCAGGTGGCCATGGTCGCCGCGGCGGTCGTCGTCGGCGAAGCGCGGGTCGGCCAGCCAGTCGGGGTCGTCGGGCAGCGGGCCGCCGGGGCCGTCCTGGCCCATCAGCTTGACCCAGCGCTTGAACAGCGGCTGGCCGCTGACGGCCACCAGCACGTGGCCGTCGGTGGTGGCGTAGAGGTCGGTCGGGCCCGAGGTCTGGCCGCGGTTGCCGGTGGGCACGCGGTGCGGCGCGGCCACCGCCTGCTCGATCAGCGTGGAGTTGGCCACCGTCAGCGCGGTGGCCAGCAGCGCGCCGGTGACCTGCTGGCCGCGGCCGGTGCGCGCGCGCTCCATCAGCGCGGCCATGGTGCCGAAGGCGCAGTGCAGCGCGGTGCCGAAGTCCACCCAGGGCGCGGCAGCGCGGTAGGGCTCGCCGGGCTGGCCGGTCATGTAGACGGCGCCGCACATCACCTGGCCCACGCTGTCGAAGCCGACGTTGTGCTGCATCGGCCCGCTGGGGCCGAAGGCGTTGTTGGTGACGAAGATGATGTCCTCGCGGTAGCCCTTGAGCGTTTCGTAGTCCAAGCCGCTGGACTTGAGCGTGGCGGCCGGCATGTTGGCGATGACCACGTCGGCGCCGCGCACCAGCCGCGCGACGATCTCGCGCCCGGCCGGCGTGGCCGGGTCCAGCGTCATCGAGCGCTTGTTGCGGTTCATCTGCATGAACAGCGCGCCGACGCCGCCGTCGACGCCGCCGATGCGGCCGGGGAAGCGGTCCTCGCTGCCCTCGCGCTTCTCGATGCGGATCACGTCGGCGCCGTACTCGGCCAGCATCGCCGCGCAGTAGGGCCCGGCGATGTAGCGGCCGAAGTCCAGCACGCGGATGCCGTGCAGCAGGGGAGCAGACGCGTGGGTGACAGCTGGGCTCATGGCCAATCCTCGGTGTCGGAAGGGGCGGCCGCCCGCATACTGCGCTGGTCGGCCGTCGACGCTGCGCCTGCCCGCCGGGCGGCTGCAGCGTGGCGCTAGTTCATCCGAACACGCTGCGCAAACTCTGACACCCAGGAGACAAGCTTGACCCCCGTGAAACCCGAATCCCAAGGGATGTGCTCCGAGCGGCTGGCCCGCATCGACCGCTTCCTGGCCCAGCGCTACGTGGACAACGGCCGCCTGCCCAACGCGCAGCTGCTGGTGGCGCGCAACGGCCAGCTGGTGCACCGCAGCGTGTTGGGCCAGGCGGTGCTGCCGCTTGGCGACGCCAAGGCGCGGCCGATGGCGGACGACGCGATCGTGCGCATCTACTCGATGACCAAGCCGATCACCAGCGTGGCCTTCATGATGCTGGTCGAGGAGGGCCTGGTGGCGCTGGACGACCCGGTGCACCGCTTCATCCCCAGCTGGCGCGGCCAGGGCGTCTACCTGGCCGGCGGCGCCGGCGTGCCCGGCGGCGGTGGCGGCTGGCAGACCAAGGCCACCGAGGCGCCGATGCGCATGATCGACCTGCTGCGCCACACCTCGGGCCTGACCTACGGCTTCCAGATGCGCACCATGGTCGACGCCGCCTACCGCAAGGCCAAGCTCGAGCCCTTCGAGCAGGCGGGCGGCCTGCAGGGCTTCGTCGACCAGCTGGCCGAGATCCCGCTGGAGTTCTCGCCCGGCACGGCCTTCAACTACTCGGTGTCCACCGACGTGCTGGGCTACCTGGTCGAGAAGATCTCCGGGCTGCCCTTCGCCGACTTCCTCCAGCAGCGCATCCTGGGTCCGCTGGGCATGGTCGACACCGCCTTCCACGTGCCCGAGGCCAAGTGGGCGCGCCAGGCCGAGTGCTACATCCTGGGCGCGGGCGGCCAGTTGCAGGTGCTGCCGGGGCGCAACTTCCGCGAGCCCACCAACTGCCCCTCGGGTGGTGGCGGCCTGGTCGGCACGGCGGCCGACTACCTGCGCTTCTGCGAATGCCTGCGCCGCGGCGGCGAGCTCGACGGCGTTCGCCTGCTCGGCCCCAAGACGCTGGCGCTGATGACCAGCAACCACCTGCCCGGCGGCGCCGACCTGGCCGACGTCTCGCAGAGCATGTTCACCGAGGCCACGTACAAGGGCGTGGGCTTCGGCCTGGGCTTCGCGATGACCACCGACGTGGCCCGCACCGGCGTGGCCGGCTCGCTGGGCGAGTTCTGGTGGGGTGGCGCGGCCAGCACCGCCTTCTGGGTCGACCCGGTGGAAGACCTCAGCGTGGTCTTCATGACCCAGTTCATGCCGTCCAGCCTGTACCCGATCCGCCGCGAGCTGCGCACCCTGGTCAACGCCGCGGTGACCGACAGCAAGGCGCGCTGACCCCGCCGAGGAGCCGCGATGGACGCCCCCCACGACCTCATCGAGCACAGCCTGGCCCTGGTGGCCGAGCGCCTGGGCGACCCGGCGCCGCCCGTCTACGCCGCGCTGTTCGCGCAGTCGCCCGACCTGGCGGCACTGTTCGTCGGCGACCCGAAGGGCAGTGTGCGCGGCGAGATGTTCCACCGCGCCCTGGAGGCGCTGCTGGACCTGGCCCAGGACCGGCCCTACGCGCCGGGCATGCTGGCCGCCGAGTGCATCAACCACGCCGGCCTGGGCGTGGCACCCGGGCGCTTCCTGGACCTGTACCGCGCGATGGTCCAGGTCTTCCGCGAGGCGCTGGGGCCGGACTGGACGCCCGAGATCGACGCCGCCTGGGCCCAGGCGCTGGCGCGGGCCGCTGCCGCCGCGGCGGTGCCGGCTTGAGCCGGGTGCGCCGCCGGCAGGGCGCTGGCCCTGGCCGGGTGCAGCGGTGAGCCCCGCCGCGCCGCTGGCCGCGGCCGCCTTCGCTGCGGCCTGCTTCATCGGCATGGACGCGTCGGTCAAGACGCTGACCGGCCGCTTCGACGCGCTGCAGCTGGCCTGCCTGCGCTTCGCCTCGGGCAGCGTCTTTGCGCTGGCGCTGTGGGCCTGGTTCCGCACGCCGCTGCCGGCGCGGCGCGACTGGCCGGCGCACGCGCTGCGCAGCGCGCTGCTGCTGGTGGCGCTGCTGACCTGGTTCTTCGCGCTGGCCCGGCTGGACCTGGTGCAGGCGGTGGCGGTGGGCTACACCGCGCCGCTGTTCATCTCGCTGCTGGCCATGGCGGTGCTGGGCGAGCGGCCGTCGCGCTGGATCTGGGCCGCGCTGGCGCTGGGCGGCGCCGGCGCCGCGGTGGCGCTGTGGCCCGAGCTGCAGGCCCGCGGCAGCCCGGGCAGCGCCGGGCGGCTGCTGGGCCTGCTGGCCGCGCTGGCCTCCGCGCTGAGCTACTCCGGCGTGGTCGTGCTGGCGCGCCACCAGGCGCAGCGCGACGCGCTGTGGACCATCCTGCTGGTGCAGAACCTGCTGCCGGCCGCGCTGCTGGCCGGCCCGGCGGCCTGGGGCTGGCAGCCGCTGGCCTGGGCCGACCTGCCGACGGTGGCCCTGATCGGCGCGCTGGCCACCGCCGGCCTGCTGGCGCTGACCTGGGCCTTCACCCACCTGGAGGCCAGCCGCGCCGCGCCGATGGAGTACACCGGCCTGGTCTGGGCCACCGGCCTGGGCTACGCGCTGTTCGACGAGCTGCCCACGGCGCACAGCCTGGGCTCGGCGGCGCTGATCATCGCCGGCTGCCTGCTGCTGCTGCGCCGCTGAGCCGGCCGCACCCGGGCCACGGATCCCGTCCGCCCGCCCGCCCCCGGGCGATTGCCGAGGCGCGCCGCGGCCCGCTGCGGCAGCATGGGGCGCCCGCCCACCACCGCCCGCCGCCCATGCCCACCCTGCCGTTGCCGCTCCCCCTGCAATCCGCCACCGCGCTGGCGCGCCAGATCCGCAGCGGCGCACTCGGCGCGCGCGAGCTGCTGGAGCTGTACCTGGACCGCGTCGACCGGCTGAACCCGGCGCTGAACGCGGTGATCTGGCAGGACCGCGCCCGTGCCCGCGCGCGGGCCGACGCGGCCGACGCCGCGCGGGCCCGTGGCGAGCGCTGCGGCCCGCTGTGCGGCGTGCCGATGACGGTCAAGGAAAGCTACGACCTGGTCGGCGCGCCCACCACCTGGGGCCTGCCCGCGCTGGCCGGCCACCGCGCCAGCGAGGACGCGCTGGCGGTGCAGCGCCTGGAGGCCGCCGGCGCGGTGGTCTTCGGCAAGACCAACGTGCCGGTGCAGCTGGCCGACTTCCAGAGCTACAACCCGGTCTACGGCACCACCGAGAACCCCTGGGCCGCGGGGCGCACGCCGGGCGGCTCGTCCGGCGGTTCGGCGGCGGCGCTGGCCGCCGGGTTGACGGCGCTGGAGATCGGCAGCGACATCGGCGGCTCGATCCGCAACCCGGCGCACTTCTGCGGCGTGTTCGGCCACAAGCCCACCTGGGGCCTGGTGCCGCCGCGCGGCCACACGATCGGCGGCGCGCTGACGCCGCCCGACATCGCAGTGGTCGGCCCGCTGGCGCGCTCGGCCGCCGACCTGGAGACCATGCTGCGCGCGATGGCCGGCCCCGACGCCTTCGACCCGCCGCTGACCGCCGCGCTGCCGGCGCTGACCACGCCGCCGCCGGCCTGGCGCGTGGCGGTGTGGGACGACGACCCGGGCTGCCCGGTGTCGGCCGCGGTGCGCGCGCGCGTGCAGGCGGTGGCCGCCGCGCTGGCCGAGGCCGGCGCCACGGTGGACCACGCCGCGCGGCCCGACTTCCCGCCGGCGCACAGCCACCGCGTCTACGCGCAGATGCTGGCGGTGGTGATGTCGGCCGGGCTGGACGACGACGAGTTCGCGCAGCGTCAGGCCCAGGCCGCCGGGCTGCACGCCGACGACGACAGCGACACCGCGCGCCAGCTGCGCTGGCAGACCATGCCGGCGCGCAGCTGGCACCGGCTGAACGAGGCGCGCACCTGGCTGCGCTGGGCCTGGCACCGCTTCTTCGAGCACTGGGACGTGCTGGTCACGCCCATCATGCCGACCACCGCCTACCCGCACGACCACCGGCCCTTCGGCCAGCGCAGCATCGCCGTCGACGGCACCGACCACCCGTACTTCGGCCAGACCTTCTGGTCCGGCCTGGCCGGCATCGCCCAGCTGCCGGCCACCGTGGTGCCGGCCGGTCCGGGGCCCGACGGCCTGCCCATCGGCGTGCAGCTGATCGGCCCGGCCTGGTCGGACTTCCGCCTGCTGGGCATCGCCCAGCGGCTGGAGTCGATGGGCTTCGCCTTCCGCCCGCCGCCGGGGGTGTGAGGCGAGCCGCCCGGCCGCGGGCGCTCACAAGGCGTGCAGGAACCGTAGCGATCGGGTTCAGCTTGCGTCGAGCAGCGCAGCCGTACTGGCGTACGGCGAGCAGCGCAGACGCAAGATGGGCCCGCGCAGTAGGTTCATGCGCGTCTTGTCAGCGGTAGGAAAGGCTGCCGTCGTCCAGGTCGGCGGCCGGCAGCTCGACGCGGTCGAGCTGGTAGTCCTGGCTGTTGGTCCAGGGCGCGTGGTCGCCCTGGCGGGCCATGCGGTCCAGGCCACGGGTCATGTAGCCGGGGTTGAAATTGTCGGGCTCGATCCAGGGCTTGAGCGCCATCGCCTGGTCCTGCGGCCGCAGCACCGGCTCGACCACCTGCGCGCCCTTGGCGTCCATGTGCTGCAGCAGGCGGCAGACGAAGTCGGCCAGCAGGTCGGCGCGCAACGTCCAGCTGGCGCGCAGGTAGCCGAAGACCCAGGCCAGGTTGGGCAGGCCGGTGAACATCGCGCCGCGCCAGGTCACGCAGCGCGCGAAGTCCAGCGCCTGGCCGTCGACCGTGATGGCCACGTCGCCCAGCACGTTGAGCTCGAAGCCGGTGGCGGTGACGACCACGTCGGCGTCCAGGTGCTGGCCGCCCTTGAGCTGCAGGCCGGTGGCGGTGAAGGTCTCGATCTCGTCGGTGACGATGCTGGCCTGGCCGCTGCGCACGGCCCTGAACAGGTCGGCGTCGGGGACGAAGGCGATGCGCTGCTGCCAGGGCCGGTAGCGCGGGTTGAAGTGCTGCTCGACCAGGTGGGCGTGCTCGGGGCCCAGCGCGGCGCGCACGCCGGCCAGCAGGTCCTGGCGCACGGCCTCGGGCTCGGTCTGGCAGCGGCGCACGAAGGCGGCCTGGTCGAACAGCACCTTGCGGCGCACGATCTCGTGCGTCCACTCGGCCGGGATCTCGAGCTGGCGCAGCGTGTCGGCCAGCTCGTTGGCATTGCGCCCGGTGATGAAGAAGGTCGGCGAGCGCTGCAGCATGGTCACGTGCGCGCACTGGCCGGCGATGGCCGGGACCAGCGTGGCCGCGGTGGCGCCGGAGCCGATCACCACCACGCGCTGGCCGGCCAGGTCCAGGTCCTCGGGCCAGGTCTGCGGGTGGACGATGCGGCCGCCGAACTGCGCCATGCCCGGCCACTCGGGCGTGTAGCCCTGGGCGTGGCGGTAGTAGCCCTGGCACATCCACAGGAAGCGGGTGCGGATCTGCCGGGTCTGCGCCGGGCCGCAGTCGGCCGGGCGGTGCTCGGCGGTCACGGTCCACTGGCCTGCCGCGCTGTCCCAGGCCGCGGCGACGATGCGGTGGCGGTAGTGGATCTGCGGCGCCAGGCCGTTCTCGTCGATCACCTCGGCCAGGTATTTCTGGATCTCGGCGCCGCTGGCGATCGGCTGGCCCATCCAGGGCTTGAAGCCGTAGCCGAAGGTGAACAGGTCACTGTCGGAGCGGATGCCGGGGTAGCGGTGGGTGCGCCAGGTGCCGCCGTGGCCGTCCTGCGACTCCAGGATGGCCCAGCGCTTGCCGGGGCACTGCTGGCGCAGCGCGCGCGCGGCACCCAGGCCGGAGATGCCGGCGCCGACGATCAGCACGTCGAGGGTGTCGGGCAGCGGGGCGGGGGCGGTGGCGGACATCGGGTACTCCTGGGGGGTGTCGTCGGGCCACCGTAGCACCGCGGCGGCGCGCCGGGTGTCGCGCCGGGCAACGTCCCGGGCTCAGCGCGGCGCGTCTGCGGGTATGTCCGGGGGCGGGCCGGCCGGACGCAGCCAGCGCTGCAGCTTGGCGATCAGCTGCTCGGGCTCGATCGGCTTGGCCAGGTGGTCGTCCATGCCGGCGGCCAGGCAGCGCGCGCGGTCCTCGCGCATCGCGTTGGCAGTCATCGCCAGGATCGGCAGCCCGGCGCCGGCGGGCAGGCGGCGGATCGCCCGCGTCGCGCTCAGGCCGTCCATCACCGGCATCTGCACGTCCATCAGCACCGCGTCGTAGGCCTGCTGCTGCACGCGGGCCACGGCCTCGGCGCCGTCGCCGGCCACGTCCACCTGCAGCCCCAGGTGGTGCAGCAGGGCCAGCGCCACCTCCTGGTTCAGGTCGTTGTCCTCGACCAGCAGCACGCGGGCGCCGGCCAGCGCGGCCGGGCCGTCGGTGTCCTCGGTGTCGTCCGCGTCTTCCGGTGTGGGCGCGTCGGCCGCCTGCGCGTTGCCGTCCGCGGTGGCGGCATCCGGGCCGGCCGGCGCCTCGGTGTCCAGCGCGCCGGCGGCGGCCGACACCGCCGGCGGCAGCAGGGCCGGCGCGGCCTCGGGCAGCGGGCCGGTGGCGGTGTCGAGCCGGGCGGTGAACCAGAAGGTCGAGCCCTGGCCGGGCACGCTGTCGACGCCGACCTCGCCGTGCATCAGGCCGGCCAGGCGCTTGGCGATGGCCAGGCCCAGGCCGCTGCCGCCGTAGCGCCGGGTGGTCGAGGTGTCGGCCTGCTGGAAGCTCTGGAACAGGCGCGCCCGCTGCGCCTCGCTCAGGCCGATGCCGGTGTCGCGCACCTCGAAGCGCAGCCAGGCCGCGTTCCCGTCGGTGGCGCCCTCGGTGGTGGTGCCGTGGCCGGGTGCGCGCGTGACGCGCAGCGCCACCTCGCCGTGCTCGGTGAACTTCACCGCGTTGTGGGTGTAGTTCAGCAGCACCTGGCGCAGGCGCAGCGGGTCGCCCACCAGGTGGCGCGGCACGTCGTCGGCCACGTCGATGCGGGTGGCCAGGCCCTTGGTGCGGGCACGCTCGGCAACCAGGGCCATCACGTCGTCGAGCAGGCGGTCCAGGTCGAAGCCGATGCACTCCAGCGCCAGCTTGCCGGCGTCGATGCGCGAGTAGTCCAGGATGTCGTTGACCACGCCCAGCAGGTGCTGGCCCGAGCGCTGGATCTTCAGCAGCTGCTCGCGCAGCGCTGTCGGCGGTGCGCTGCGCAGCGCCAGGTGGGTCAGGCCGATCACCGAGTTCATCGGCGTGCGCAGCTCGTGGCTCATGTTGGCCAGGAAGTCGGCCTTGGCCTGGGCGGCGTCCTCGGCCAGCGCGCGGGCGCGCTCGACCGCGGCGATCGCCGCGCGCTGCACGGTGATGTCCTCGACGGTGCCGGCCAGGCCCTTGGCCGGGTCCTGGCGGTCGATGGCCTGCACCATCAGCCGGCACCAGACGGCGTGGCCGTCGCGGTGGGCCAGCGGCAGCTCCTCGCTGTGGAAGCCGTGCGCCGCGACGTCGTCGAAGATGCGCTGGCGCGTGGCCAGGAAGCTGGCCTCGTCGGGGTACAGCGTGCGCGTGCCCTGGCCCTGCAGCGCACCCGGCGGGTGGCCCAGCAGCCGCTCCAGCGTGCGGTTGCAGCGCACGATGCAGCTGTCGCGGCTGAGCAGGATGCCCACCGTGGCGGCGTCGAACACCGCCTGCTGCTCCTCGGTGGCGCGCTGCAGCGAGTCGGCGATCGCGCGCAGCCGCGCGGTGCGCTCCTCGACCTGCTGCTCCAGCCCGGCGCGCTCGCGCTCCAGCGCCTGGGCGGTGCGCGCCAGTGCGGCGGTGCGCTGGCCCACCTGCCAGCGCAGCAGCAGCGCCACGCCGGCCAGCAGCGCGCCCAGGGCGGCGAGCACCGGCAGCGCCCAGCGCACCCAGCCCGGCACGTGCAGCTCGGGCGGCGCGGCCATGGCCCGGCGCAGCGCCCGGAAGTAGACCGATTCGGAGTCGTTGCGCCAGCCGCGCAGGTGCTGGTCGACGCGTGCCAGCAGGTCGGCGTTGCGACCCTGGCCGGTGGCGAAGTACAGCGTGCTGGGCAGCAGCACGATGGGGGTCTCCTGCAGCCGGTAGCGCGCGGCATTGGCCGCGGCATAGAAGCTGTTGGTCAGCACCGCGTCGGCGCGGCCCTCGGCCACCGCGGCGTAGCCCTGGGCCAGCGTGGTCACCGGCACCTCGGTGTAGTCCAGCCCGGCGCCGGCCATCAGCTGGTGGAAGTAGCTCTGCTGCACGCCGCCGGCCAGCAGCGCGATGCGCCGGCCGGCCAGGTCGCGCAGCGTGGTGATGCGCCGCTGCGGCGCGGCATAGACCTGCGACCAGCTGCTGGCCACCGAGACGGTGTGGAAGTCGAAGCGCTGGTCCCGCTCGGGCGAGTAGGCCACGTCGGGCATCAGGTCCAGCCGGCCCTGGGCCAGCAGCTCCAGGCAGGCCGCCCATTCGCAGGCCTGGTACTGCAGCTGCCAGCCCTCCAGCCGGGCCAGCTCGTCCAGCAGCTCGGGGAACAGGCCGGCGGCCTGGCCGCCCTCGCCGGTGTAGACCTTGGGCGGGTTCTCGTACAGGCCGACGCGCACCACGCGCTGCGCCGCCGGCCGCTGGGCGGCCCACCAGGTGCCGGCCGCCAGCGCCAGCGCCGCCAGCAGCACCGCGGCCAGCACCCGGCGGCGCCGTCCCGGGCGGGCGGTGGGCGCGGGCGCATTCATCGGCGGGCGGGGGGCGGTCGGCGCATGGCGGCGGGGGCGGCCGCGGGGCAGCACCGCCGGCGCGCGGCGATTGTGCAGCAGCGCCGGCCGCGGCTATCCGCTCAACAGCCGGGCATCGGCGGCGCATCCCCGGCGCGCCTGGCCGCCGGGGTGACTCGCGTCACTGGAACTCGGGTTCGTCCCACCAGGGGAAGAAGTCCGGCATGTCGCTGGACACCTTGCAGGGGTAGGTCGGCGCGCGCTTCTCCAGGAAGGACGAGACGCCTTCCTTGGCGTCGGCCGAGGCGCCGCGGCTCTGGATGGCCCGGCTGTCGATGCGGTGGGCCATCATCGGGTGCTCGGCCGCCGACATGCGCCACATCAGGTGGCGCGTCAGCGCCACCGACACCGGTGCGGTGTTGTCGGCGATCTCGCGGGCCAGCGCGCGGGCGGCGGGCATCAGGTCCTCCGGCGCGTGCAGCGAGCGCACCAGGCCGCGCTGCAGCGCCTCCTGGGCGTCGAAGACGCGGCCGGTCATGCACCACTCCAGCGCGGTCTGCATGCCCACCAGGCGCGACAGGAACCAGCTCGACGCCGCCTCGGGCGTGATGCCGCGGCGGGCGAAGACGAAACCGAAGCGCGCGGTGGTCGAGGCCAGGCGGATGTCCATCGGCAGCTGCATGGTCACGCCGATGCCCACCGCGGCGCCGTTGATCGCGCCGATCACCGGCTTCAGGCTCTTGAACATGCGCAGCGTGGTCATGCCGCCGCCGTCGCGGTAGACGCCATTGACCTTGGTCTCCTCGCGCGCCGGCACGTTGCGCCCGGCGTAGTCGAAGGTGGCGCCGCCGGCCGACAGGTCGGCGCCGGCGCAGAAGGCCTTGGGGCCGGCGCCGGTGACGATGACCACGCGCACCGCGTCGTCGGCGTCGGTGCAGTCGAAGGCGCGGATCATGTCGTCACGCATCTGCGGCGTGAAGGCGTTCATCTTCTCCGGGCGGTTCAGCGTGATGGTGGCGATGCCGTCCTCGACGGCGTAGAGCAGGGTCTCGAAGGTGGGGGCGGTCATCCAGGGGTCTCCGGTGGGATGGGGGTGAACGGTCAGGCGGCGGCCGGCAGGGCCGGGCGGCGCAGCTCGGGCGCCAAGCCGGCGCCCATCAGGTCGATGAAGTTGTCGGCGTAGAAGCGCTCGATGGCCCGCGGCGTGCAGCCGGCCAGCGTCTCGTCGAAGCGCTTGAGCGGGTGGCGGCCGCCCTCGACGTGCGGGAAGTCCGACGAGAACAGGGCCACCTCCTCGCCGGCGTTGGCGACGATCCAGCCCGCGTCCTCGTGCGGGTAGGGCGTGACGCGCAGCTGCCGGCGCACGATCTCGCTGGGCTTGGCCGAGAGCTGCTGCAGCCGCGTCTCGTTGCGCATGAAGGCGTGGGCGGCCGAGTCCATGGCCCGCATCCAGCCCGGCACCCAGGCCGCGCCCAGCTCGATCGCGCCCCACTTCAGGCGCGGGAAGCGGTCGAACACGCCGTCGAAGATCAGCGTGGCCAGGGTCTGCATCACCGCGTTGGGGATGGCCATGTAGCTGACCGAGGTGAAGTTGTCGTCGCCGCCGTGGAAGTCGGGCACCGGCGGCCCGCCGTTGAGCTTGTAGACCGGGTCGAGCTTGTCCTCGCCGCCGACGTGGAACAGGATCGGGATGCCGGCCTCCTGGGCCTGGGCCCACACCGGGTCCAGCCCGACGTGGCTGGGCGCGTGGCGGCGCGGGCAGCGCGAAGGCACCATCAGCGCCTTGGCGCCGCCGCGGATCGCCGCCGAGGCCAGCGCGCCGGCGCGGTCGAAGTCCTCCAGCGGGACGTAGGCGGTGGCCAGCAGCCGCGCATCGACCGCGCAGAAGTCGGCCAGCATGCGGTTGTGGGCGTCGGCGGCGGCGTAGCACAGCGCCATGTCATCGCCCTGGTCCAGCCCGAAGTTGCCCAGGCAGAAGGTGGTGAAGACCAGCTGGCTGGCGAAGCCCAGCAGGTCCAGCGTGCGCGGCCGGTCGGCGGCGATGAAGGCGCCGTGGGCTTCGTAGTTCTTGCGCAGCAGCAGGTTGGCGGCGATGCCGGCACGGAAGTCCGGGTCCTGGTGCGCCGCCACCGAGCGCCCGGGGCGCAGGCCGCGCTGCAGCTGGGCCTGGTAGCCGGCGCTGGCGTGGAAGCGGGCCAGCGTGGCGCGGTCGAGGTAGGGGTCCAGGCAGTCGTCCAGCTCCATCAGGTGGGCGTCGGCGTCGTGGATCAGTCGTCCCTGGGCATAGGCCATCGTGTGTCTCCTCGGTGGGGCCGGTGGGCGGGGGCTGCCGGCCTCTGGCGGGCCGGTCGGCGGCGGTGCGCGGGTCGCCTGCGGGCGCTGGGGTGTCGGTTGGCGGGCGGCCGGCTCAGCCGGCGGGCGGGCCGAACAGGCCCAGCGCGGCCAGGCGGTCGATCTCGGCAGGGTCCAGGCCGGCCTCGGCCAGCACCGCGCGGCTGTGCTCGCCCAGCGCCGGCGCCGGACCGGGCGGGCGCGGCTGGCAGCGGCCGTCGGCGCCGTGCAGGCGCACCGGGTTGGCCACCGTCCAGCCGGCGCCGTGGTCGCTGGGCACGACCATGCCGGCGGCGCGCATCTGCTCGTCGTCGGGGATGTCGGCCAGCGTGCCGACGACGCCGAAGGTGATGCCGGCGGCGTCCAGCACGCGGCGCCAGTGCGCCAGCGTGTGGCGGGCGAAGGCCTGGTCCAGCAGCCGCACCAGCTGCGCGCTGCGGGCCTCGCGCAGCTCGCGCGTGGCGAAGCGGCCGTCGGCGATGTCCTCGGCGATGCCCAGCGCGTCCACCAGCACCGGCCACTGCCTGCCCTCGTTGAGCATCATCAGGTTCAGCCAGCGGCCGTCGGCGCAGCGGTACAGGTTGATCAGCGCGTTGGCGGCGCGCTCGCGCGGCACCTTGGCCGGGTAGCGCGCGCCGCTGAGGTAGGCCTGCACCTGCAGGCTGTTGGCCCACAGGCCGTTGGCCAGCAGCGAGGTCGAGACCAGGCCGCCGCGGCCCGTGCGCTCGCGCCGGTACAGCGCGGCGCTGATCGCGGCGAACAGCGTCACCGCGCTGGGGTGGTCGCCCATCGCGCCGACCGACTTGCTGGGCGGCGCGGTGTCGTCCGAGCGCACCATGTCCGACAGGCCGCTGCGCGCCCAGTAGGCGGTGCCGTCGAAGCCGCCCTTGTCGGCCTCGGGGCCGGTCTCGCCGTAGGCGGTCATCGACGCGTAGACCAGGCGCGGGTGCGGCGGCAGCAGGTCGGCCGCATCCAGGCCCAGCTTGCGCCGCACCGGCAGCGGCAGGTTGGTGATGAACACGTCGGCGCGCGCCAGCAGCCGGTGCAGCACCGCGGCGGCCTCGGGGTGCTTCATGTCCAGCACCAGGCTGCGCTTGCTGCGCGCGTCCAGGTCCCAGGGGTAGTTGCGCTCGGCGGCGACGGCGCCGGGCAGCCGGTACATGCTGCGCATCGGATCGCCGTCGGGCGGTTCGAGCTTGATGACGTCGGCGCCCAGGTCGGCCAGGATGGTGGCCGCCGCCGGGCCGGCGATGTAGCTGGCGCAGTCGATGACCGTCAGGCCGGTGAAGGGGCGGGTGTCGTCGGTCATCGCCTCGCTCCCCGCCTCAGCCGGCGCGCCGTTCCAGCCGCTCGACCGCCTGCTCGGCCTGGTCCAGGCTCTGCAGGATGCCGCGCTTCAGGCCGTCCAGGTCCACGCCTTCGGTGCTCTTCTTGCCGGCCAGGTAGCGGGCGTAGACGCCGTGCACGATGCAGGCCGACTTCCAGCGGTTGAAGCCGACGTAGAAGTCCAGCTTGCTCAGGTCGCGGCCGGTGCGCTGGGCATAGCGCGCGGCCATCTCGGCGCGGCTGGGGAAGCCGGGCAGCGAGGTCGGCGGCACCACGCGCACCGAGGGCGGGTCGCCCGGCTCGGCCCACTGGTTCAGCGCGTAGGCCAGGTCGGCCAGCGGGTCGCCCAGCGTGGAGATCTCCCAGTCGACCACCGCGGCGACGCGGCCGTCGCGGCCGATCAGCGTGTTGTGCAGGCCGTAGTCGCCGTGGACGATGCGCGCCGGGCCCTGCTCGGGCACGTTGGCCAGCAGGTACTGCTGCAGCGCGTGGGCGCGCGGGTCGTCCAGGCGGGCGTCGTCGATCGAGGCCTGCCAGGAGCGGTACCAGGTCTTGACCTGGCGCGCCACGTACTCGTCCTTCTTGCCCAGGTCGGACAGGCCCACCGCGTCGGGGTCGACCGAGTGCAGGTCGGCCAGCACGTCGAAGAAGGAATGGCCCAGGGCCTGGCGCACCGGCGGCGGGGCGTAGCGCTCGGCGTCGGCGGCGTTGTACAGCGGGTGGCCGTCGATGTGGCCCATCACGTAGAACAGCGCGCCGGTGACGGCCTTGTCCTCGCAGAAGCCCAGCGCCTGCGGCACCGGCACCGGGGTCGGGCCCAGGGCCTTGATCAGCGCCCACTCGCGGCCCATGTCGTGCGCCTTGGGCAGCAGCTCGCCCATCGGCGGGCGGCGGATCACGGCCTTGCGGCCGTCGGCGTCCTCCAGCTGGTAGGTCAGGTTGGAATGGCCGCCTTCCAGCCGCGTCCAGCGCAGCGGCGCCTTCAGGCTGGGGATGTGCTCGGCGATCCAGGCCTCGACGCGCGGGACGTCGTAGCCCACCGGCGACGCGCCGGCTGCTTCAGCGCCCGCCACCTCATTGACCCTTGAAAACGGCCTTGCGGCGCTCCAGGAAGGCCATGCCGCCTTCCTTGGCGTCGGCGGTGTCGCCGGCCAGGTGCTGGTGCGCGGCCTCCATGGCCAGCGCCTCCTCGTAGGTCTGCTCCATCGTGCGGGCGATGCCCTGGCGGATCAGGCCCAGCGCCACCGTCGGGCCGTTGGCCAGGCGCTCGGCCAGCGCGCGGGCCTGGCCGGCCAGCTCGGCGTCGTCCACCGCCTTGTAGATCAGGCCCCAGGACTCGGCCTGCTCGGCCGAGATGCGCTCGCCCAGCATCATCATCTGGGTGGCGCGGGCCTTGCCGACCAGGCGCGGCAGCATCCAGGTGGCGCCGCCGTCGGGCACCAGGCCGATGTTGACGAAGGCCTCCAGGAAGTAAGCCGACCTGGCGGCGATGGTGAAGTCGCCGCACAGGCCCAGCGAGGCGCCGATGCCGGCGGCCACGCCGTTGACCGCGCAGACCACCGGGATGTTCAGGCGCGAGATCGCCAGCATGGTCGGCGCGTAGCTCTTGGTCAGCGAGTGCCAAGCGCGGGTGCCGCCGCTGACCGCCTGGGCGTCGGCCGCGGCGCGGTTCTGCAGGTCGGCGCCGCTGCAGAAGGCGCGGCCCTCGCCGGTGAAGACCAGCGCACGGGCGCCCAGCGCCGGCAGTTGCTGCAGCGCAGCACGGATCTCCTCGAACATGTGCGGCGGCGCGGCGTTCAGGCGCTCCGGACGGTTCAGCGTGATCGTGGCGACGCCGCCCTCGACGGCGAGGCGGATGGTTTCGTAGGCGGGGGTGTCGGCCATGGGGGTCTCCTGGGAATCCTGGGGCGGGTAGGGCGGTGAAAGCGGGGGCCGGCCGTGGGGCCGGTCATCGGGGCTCAGCGTAGCGGCGGCCATCGGCAGCCACTGTCACCGGCCGGACTGTGGCGCACGACCCCGGCCCTCGACAATCGGCGCACACCCCACCCACTCCCACATCCGGACCGGAGACTGGCATGACCGAAGCACTCATCATCGACGCCTGCCGCACGCCGCGCGGCATCGGCAAGCAGGGCAAGGGCGCCCTGGCCGACATGCACCCGCAGCACCTGGCTGCCACCGTGCTGAAGGCGCTGGCCGAGCGCAACAACATCAACACCGCCGAAGTCGACGACATCATCTGGGGCACCAGCACCCAGAAGGGCGCGCAGGGCAACGACATGGGCCGCATGGCCGCGCTGGACGCCGGCTACGACACCAAGGCCAGCGGCATGACGCTGGACCGCTTCTGCGGCTCGGGCATCACCACCGTCAACCTGGCGGCGGCCTCGATCATGTCGGGCATGGAGGACCTGGTCATCGCCGGCGGCTGCGAGATGATGAGCCTGACCGCCACGATGCGCGACGGCCCGGGCTTCATGGACGCCGGCAACACCCGCCTGCGCGCCAAGCACCCGCAGTCGCACCAGGGCGTGTGCGCCGACGCCATCGCCACGCTGGAGGGCATCCCCCGCTCGGCGCTGGACGAACTGGCCGTGGTCAGCCAGCAGCGTGCCGCCGCGGCCATCGCCGGCGGCCACTTCAAGAAGAGCCTGGTGCCGGTGTACAAGGCCGATGGCACGCTGGCGCTGGACAAGGAAGAGTTCCCCCGCCCGCAGACCACGCTGGAGAGCCTGGCCGGCCTGAAGCCCGCCTTCACCCAGATGGCCGACGTGGACCTGGACGGCCAGGGCACGACCTACCGCAAGCTGATCACCGCCAAGTACCCGGACCTGGACATCAACTTCGTGCACCACGCCGGCAACTCGTCGGGCGTGGTGGACGGCTCGGCCGCGCTGCTGCTGGCCTCGCCGGCCTACGCCAAGAAGCAGGGCTGGAAGCCGCGCGCCCGCGTGGTGGCCATGGCCAACATCGGCGACAGCCCGACGCTGATGCTCAACGCCCCGGTGCCCGCCGCCCGCAAGGTGCTGGCCAAGGCCGGCCTGACGGTCGACGACATCGACCTGTGGGAGATCAACGAGGCCTTCGCGGTGGTCGCCGAGAAGTTCATCCGTGACCTGAAGCTCAACCGCGACAAGGTCAACGTCAACGGCGGCGCGATGGCCCTGGGCCACCCGATCGGCGCCACCGGCTCGATCCTGATCGGCACCGTGCTCGACGAGCTGGAGCGCCGTGACCTCAAGCGCGGCCTGGTGACGATGTGCGCCGCCGGCGGCATGGCCCCGGCCATCATCATCGAACGCCTGTAAGCGCGTTCCCCGAAGCGGCCCGGCTCAACCCGGGCCGTTTTGCTTTCAGACCCCCAAGACACAAGCGAGGAGACCACGGTGGCAGGACAACTCGAAGGCAAGGTGGCGATCATCACCGGCGCGGGCTCGGGCATCGGCCGCGCGTCGGCGCTGCTGTTCGCCCAGGAAGGCGCCCAGCTGGTGCTGGGCGACAAGACCGAGGCGGTGCACGACACCGCCGCCGCGGTGAACGCCGCCGGCGGCCAGGCGGTGGCGCTGCAGATCGACGCCGGCGTGGAGGCCGACGTGGTCAGGCTGGTGGCCACCGCGAAGGAGCGCTTCGGCCGGCTGGACATCGCCTTCGCCAACGCCGGCATCGGCGGCGGCATGGCCGGCATCTTCGACGCCACGGCCGAGCTGTGGAGCGAGGTGCTGCGCGTCAACCTGATCGGCCCCTTCCTGATGGTCAAGCACGCCGGCAAGGCGATGGCCGAGGCGGGGCAGGGCGGCGCGATTGTGCTGACGGCCTCGGTGGCCGGCATCCGCTCGGGCGCGGGCGGGCCGGCCTACTCGGCGTCCAAGGCCGGGGTCATCAACCTGGCCATGGTCAGCGCCCAGCAGCTCAGCGAGACCGGCGTGCGCGTCAACGCCCTGTGCCCGGGCCTGACCGAGACCGGCATGACCAAGCCGACCTTCGACTACGCGAAGGAGAAGCAGGTCACCCACAAGCTGGGCCGGCTGAACCCGCTGCGCCGCGCCGCCCAGCCCGAGGAGTTGGCCAAGGCGGCGCTGTTCCTCGCCAGCGACCAGGCCAGCTACGTCAACGGCCAGGCGCTGGCGGTCGACGGCGGCCTGTCCAGCTCGCACCCGGTGACGCGTCAGCTCACCGGCCTGACGGCGGTCTGACCGCCACGGCATTCCCCCCCACGATTCAGGAGACTCACACCATGGGCGTCCAAACCGCCAAGCCCGGCATCGACCTGGGCATCGTCACCACCAACGGCGACGCGATGCTCGCCTTCTACCGCGACACGCTGGGCCTGGACTACAAGGGCAGCATGCCGATGCCGGTGGGCGGCGGCACCATGCACCGCATGCTGTGCGGCGACAGCCTGATCAAGCTGGTGGTCGTCGACGCCGTGCCCAACGGCGTGGTGCCCGGCGGCATCGGCGGCGGTGCCGGCTACCGCTACTGGACCATCACGGTGAAGAACCTCAGCGAGATGCTGCAGGCCTGCGCCGACGCCGGCCACAAGATCGCCATCCGCGAGAAGGAGATCCGCCCGGGCGTGAAGATCGGCATGGTGGTCGATCCGGACGGCAACTGGGTGGAGTTCCTCCAGGTGGGTTGAGCGGGTCTGGTTTCGGCGCGTTGCTGCCGTTGTGCATCGGTCGAAGCGGACGTTCGACGTCCTGCGCGTTGGCCGAGACCACCGGGTACCCGGCTACCTCCGTGTCCCCCGTCGGCCTGCGGCCTCCTCCTCCTTTACCTACGGTAGCCGGGCACCCGGTGGTCTCGGCCAGGCACCATCCCCGCAGGGCACGATCTGATCCCCGCATGCGGCGGTGGTGCCGGAGCGGCGTGACGGGCTGGCCTGCTTTGCGTAGGTAAAGGAGGAGGGTCGGCGCAGCCGACCCGGGGGACACGGAGCAAAGCAGGCCAGCCCGGCGCGCCGCGACCGCTCAGACCAACGCAAGGTCGGCTTCCAAGAAGAACAAGGGAAGACGGCAAAGCGCCGACAGCAGACCAGCGCGCCACCGATGAGGATCCAGCGCCAGCAGGGCCTCAAGCTGGACGCCGGTGGCCCGAGACCTCGGCGCCGGCGTCGGGCGCCAGCCGCCAGAACAGCCCCAGCGCGCTGGCGGCGATGAGCGCCACGACGACGAAGGCGCGCGCGAAGTCGGCGGTGGCCAGGGCGCTGCGGCCGTCGGCGACGCGTGAGGCGTCCAGCAACACCGCGGCCACCGCCACGCCGGCGGCCAGGGCCAGTTGCTGGGCCACCGCGACAAAGCCGGTGGCGTCGGCGAAGCGCGGTTCGGGCACGTCGGCATAGCCCAGCGTGTTCAGCGCCGTGAACTGCAGCGAGCGGAAGAAACCGCCGGCCAGCAGCACCGCCAGGATCACCGCGCCGGGCGTGGCCGCGGTGAACGCGGCGATCGCGGCCATCATCGCGCTGCTGACCAGCGCGTTCACGCACAGCACGGTGCGGAAGCCGTGGCGGCGCAAGATGGGCCCGGCGGTCAGCTTCATCGTCACCGCGCCCACCGCAGCGGCGAAGGTCAGCGTGCCGGACTCGAAGGCGCTCATGCCGAAGCCCAGCTGCAGCATCAGCGGCAGCAGGAAGGGCATCGCGCCCACCGAAAGGCGGAACAGCACGCCGCCCAGCACCGCGACGCGGAAGGTGGGGATGGCCAGCAGGTCCAGCGCCAGCACCGGGTGGGTAGTGCGGCGGGCGTGGCGGACATAGAGCGCCAGCAGCAGCAGGCCGGCGACCATCATCTCCAGCGCCAGCGGGGTGCGGCCGCTGCGCCCGCCCGCACCGCCGAACAGTGTGAAGCCGAAGATCGCCAGGCTGAGCCCGGCGCCGCAGAGCAGGAAGCCCCGCCAGTCCAGCGGCCGGGATACCTCGGCCCGAACCTGCGGCACCCACCACACCGCCGCGGCCAGGCCCAGCAAACCCACCGGCACGTTCAGCCAGAAGATGCCGCGCCAGTGGTGGTAGGTGGTGATGAAGCCGCCCACCGGCGGGCCGATGATGGGGGCGAACAGCGCCGGGATGCTCAGCCAGGCCATGGCGCTGACCATCTCGCGCTTGGGGATCACGCGCAGCAGCACCAGCCGGCCCACCGGCAGCATCAGCGCGGCGCCGGCGCCCTGCACGAAGCGGCCGCTCACCAGGCTGGCCAGGTCCGGCGCCAGCGCGCAGCCCACCGAGGCCAGCGTGAACAGGCCGATCGAGCCGGCGAAGACGGTGCGCGCGCCGTAGCGGTCGGCCAGCCAGCCGCTGACCGGGATGCAGATCGCCAGGGCGACGTAGTAGGCGGTGAAGGCCAGCTTCAGCGTCAGCGGGTCGACCTGCAGGTCGGCCGCCATCGCCGCCAGCGAGGTGGCGATCACCGTGCCGACCAGGGCCTCCATGAACAGCGCCGAGGCCACCACCAGGGTCAGGACGCGGGTGGAGGGCATGGGCATCGGAGGTCGTGGCGGGCGGGTGCGCAAGCGAAGCGTTCATTGTCGCCGGCGGGGATGGGCGGCGCTGCACTTGGGGTGTGCGGCGGCCGGGCGTTGGCGCTGCGTGGCCGCGGCCGGCTGGTGGTCACGCAGGGGGCAGCCGCCGGCCTGCGGCCAGCCTAGACTGGCCCATCGACCCCCCGCGCGGAGTGCCCATGCACCTGGCCAAGCCCCACCTCGACGTCGGCCTGTTCACCAACCAGCGCGACGCGCAGCTGGCCTTCTGGCAGCAGACCGTGGGCCTGCCCTACGACCACCTGGGCAAGCTGGGCGGCGGCATGCAGCAGCACCGCCACCACATGAACGGCTCGATCCTCAAGCTCAACCACGCGCGCGATCCGCTGCCCGCCGCGGCGCCCAGCGGCATCGTGCGGGTGTGCATCGCGCGGCCCGGCCTGGCCGCGCCGGTGGAACTGGCTGACCCGGACGGCAACCGCGTGGCCCTGGTGCCGCCGGGCCACGAGGGGGTGGTGGGCATCGCCATCGACCTGGTGGTCAACGAGCGCGACGCGCACGAGCGCTTCTGGACGCACGTGATGCAGTTCGAGCGCGTGGCGCCCGGCTGCTGGCGGGGCGGCGACACGCTGGTGCGCGTGGTCGGCGAGTCAACCGTGGCGCGCTGCGATGACTGGCGCGCGCCGGGCTGGCGCTACTCCACGGTGCAGATCCACGACTGCGTGGCCGAGCACGCCGGTGTGCTGGCCCGCGGCGGCGAGGAGGGCCGGCCGCCGGCGCTGCTGGGCGAGACGGTGCGCTATTCCTTCGTGCGCGACCCGGATGGCAACTTCATCGAGCTGTCGCAGCGGGCTTCGCTGGTGGGGCATCTGGACTGAGCTTGCAAACACCTCTCGGCGCTTTGCTGCCCTTCTTGGAAGCGGGCCTTGCGTTGGACTGCACGGTCGCTGCGCGCCGGGCTGGCCTGTTCCGCTCCATGTCCCCCGCCGGCCCACGGGCCGGCTCCTCCTTGACTTGCGCGGAACAGGCCAGCCCGTCACGCCGCTCCGGCACCACCGCCGCATGCGGGGATCAGATCCGTGCCATGCGGGGATGGTGCCGGGCCGAGAACACCGGGTACCCGGTGTTCTCGGACCTCGCGCAAGACGCCGATAGTCCGCTTCAACAAGCAAACCAACAGCAGCAAAGCGCCGTTCAGCGCCACTGAACAGCACAGCCGCCCGCGCTCAAGGGCTCAGCAACTCGTCCTTGATCAGTTGCGCCACCAGCGCCGGGTCTTCCATCGGCACCAGGTGGGTCTTGTCGGCCAGGTGGATGTCGTGGCCCTGCTTGAATTCGCCGGCCAGGCCGGGCCAGGTCGGCGAGCCGAGCGTATCGAAGGGCTTGATCGAGAGGTCGGGCTCGCGCGCGCGCACCACCGTGACGGGGATGTCCAGCGCGCGGATGCTGGCGTAGACGCCGGGCACATGGCGGGCGTTGGGGTAGACGCGGCCTTCGAAGGACGGCGGGCAGGCCAGCTCCCAGCCGGCGCCGTCGGCACGCGGCACCAGGCCGTGCACGCAGTAGTCGCGCAGCGCCTCGGGCGTGAAGGCCGAATAGGGCACGCGGTCGGCGAAGCGGTCGATCATCGCCTGCGGCGACTCGAACTGGTTCTTGCGGTTCGCCGCCGGGTGCAGCTCGGTCGGCGGCGGCAGGCCGTGCAAGTAGCTGGCCGGTGCCATCAGCACCGGGTCGATCAGCATCAGGCGCTGGAAGCGCTCGCGCTGGAAGGAGGCTGCCTGCACCAGCGCGTGCCCGCCCATGCTGTGGCCCACGGCGACCAGGTCGCGCAGGTCCAGCGCCACCACGGTGGCGGCCAGGTCGCGGCCGAAATCCTCCCAGGTGACGAAGGGCGTCTTGTCGCTGCGGCCGTGGCCGCGCTGCTCGTAGGCGATGACGTGGCAGCCGGGCAGGTGGGCGATGGTCTGGTCCCACACCCGGCCGTGGAAACCGGTGGCGTGCACCAGCAGCACGGTGGGGCCCTGGCCGCGCAGCTCGGGGCGCCACTCGAAGGCCGCCACGGTGATGCCGTTGGCGGCGATGCGGTGCAGTTGCGGCTTCATCGGATGCTCACACTTCCGCCGCCAGGCGGGCGGCCTGGTCGATGGCGCGCTTGGCGTCCAGTTCGGCGGCCTCGTAGGCGCCGCCCACCAGCCGGGCGTTGACGCCGGCGGCCTGCAGCTCGTCGTACAGCGTGCGCAGCGGCGTCTGGCCGGCGCAGATGATCACGGTGTCCACCTCGAACAGCTTGGGCTCGCCGTTGACGCGGGTGTGCAGGCCGGCGTCGTCGATCTTCAGGTACTCCACGCCGGCGACGAAGTGCACGCCGCGCTTCTGCAGCGACGCGCGGTGCGTCCAGCCGGTGGTGCGGCCCAGGGTCTTGCCCAGCGCGTCGGCCTTGCGCTGCATCAGCCAGACCTCGCGGTCGGCCTTGTGCACCTCGGGCTTCACGCCGGTGACGCCGCCGCGCGGGTGGTTGACGAAGTCGATGCCCCACTCCTTGGCGAACACGCCCACGTCCACCGAGGCCGAGGTGCCCTCGTGGGTGACCAGCTCGGCCACGTCGAAGCCGATGCCGCCGGCACCCATGATGGCCACGCGCTTGCCGATGGGCCGGCAGCCCAGGATGGCGTCGATGTAGGGCACGGCCTTGGGGTGGTCGATGCCGTCCACCGCCGGGGTGCGCGGCTGGATGCCGGTGGCCACCACCACCTCGTCGAAGCCCTCGGCCTTCAGCATCGCCGCGTCGACGCGCGTGTTCAGCCGCAGCGTCACGCCGGTCTTGCCGATCATGGTGCTGAAGTAGCGCAGGGTCTCGTAGAACTCCTCCTTGCCGGGCACGCGCTTGGCCAGGTTGAACTGGCCGCCGATCTCGCTGCCGGCGTCGAACAGCGTGACGCGGTGGCCGCGCTGCGCCGCGATGGTGGAGAAGGCCAGGCCGGCCGGGCCGGCGCCGACCACGGCGATGCGCTTGCCGCTGGCCGTGGGCCGGTAGTTCAGCACCGTCTCGTTGCAGGCGCGCGGGTTGACCAGGCAGCTGACCTGCTGTCCGGTGAAGGTGTGGTCCAGACAGGCCTGGTTGCAGCCGATGCAGGTGTTGATCTCGTCCTCGCGGCCGGCGGCGGCCTTGTTGACCAGCTCGGGATCGGCCAGCATCGGGCGGGCCATCGACACCAGGTCGGCGTCGCCGCGGGCCAGCACGTCCTCGGCCACCTGGGGCATGTTGATGCGGTTGCTGGTGATCACCGGCACCTTCACCACCTTGCGCAGCCGGCCGGTGACGCTGGCGAAGGCCGCGCGCGGCACCATGGTGGCGATGGTGGGCACCGGCGCCTCGTGCCAGCAGAAGTGGGTGCTGAGGATGTTCACGCCCGCCTTCTCCAGCGCCTGGGCCAGCGTGACGATCTCGTCCCAGGCCAGGCCGTCCTCCAGCATGTCCATCGCCGAGATGCGGAAGATGACGATGAAGTCGGGGCCCACCGCCTCGCGCACGCGCCGCACCACCTCCAGCGGGAAGCGGATGCGGTTCTCCCAGGCGCCGCCCCAGCGGTCGGTGCGCAGGTTGGTCTTGTTGACCAGGAAGGTGCTGATCAGGTAGCCGGCCGAGCCGATGATCTCCACGCCGTCGTAGCCGGCCAGCTTGGCCATGCGGGCGCACTGCTCGAAGTCGGCGATCTGCTTGGCGATGCCGTCCTCGTCCAGCGCCTGGGGCGTGTAGGCGCCGATGCGCGACTTCACCGCCGAGGCGGCGACGCAGTCGGGCGTGCGCGCCAGCGGGCCGGTGTGCAGGATCTGCATGCAGATCTTCACCGCCGGGTCGGCGGCGTGCACCGCGTCGGTGATCTTGCGGTGGTCGGCCGCCTCGGCGGGCGTGGACAGCTTGCTGCCGCGGCCGGCCTCGGTGTTGGGGTAGATGCCGCCGGTGATGATCATGCCGACGCCGCCCTTGGCGCGCTCGGCGTAGTAGGCGGCCATGCGCTCGAAGCCGTCGGGTGCCTCCTCCAGGCCGGTGTGCATGGAGCCCATCAGGATGCGGTTCTTCAGCGTCGTGAAGCCCAGGTTCAGCGGGCGGAAGACGTGGGGGTAGCGGGAGGTGCCGGTGGTCATCGCGGTGGCCTTGTCTGCGTGGGAAGGCGCGCGGCGGCCGGGCCCGGCGCCGCGCAGCCCGCATGCTCGCCCAGCGGGCGGGCGCCAGCCAATCGTCGGAAGTGACGAATCTCGTTGGCCGGATCGGTCACGGCGCACCGCGCGGGGCAGGTGCCGCACACGCCGCGCGCGTGGCCAGGGCGGTCAAGCCCCGATGGACGGTGGCCGCCGCGCCGCCGACGATGGGCGGCGTGGCCGCGGTGGCCGCAGGAGCACGAGACGATGGATGCCGACCAACTGCGCGCGATCCAGGCGCCGATCAAGGCGCGCATGCGCGAACAGCCCGAGACCGCCCGCTTCAGCGCCCGGGCCGAGGCGCGGCTGGGCGAGGGCGTCACCTGCCGCATCGACCGTGCCGGCGGCGCGGTCACCGCCGGCCTGCACCCGGTGGCCGGCGGCACCGGTCAGGAGGCCTGCTCGGGCGACATGCTGCTGGAGGCCCTGGTGGCCTGCGCCGGCGTGACGATGCGCGCGGTGGCCACCGCGATGGGCCTGGACCTGCGCGACGGGCGCGTCATCGCCGAGGGCGAGATCGACGCCCGCGGCACGCTGGGCGTGGCCAAGGACGTGCCGGTGGGCTTCACCCGCATCGCGCTGCGCTTCGAACTGGACACCGACGCCACGCCCGAGCAGGTCGACGCGCTGGTGCGCACCACCGAGCGCTACTGCGTGATCTACCAGACGCTGCGCCAGCCGCCGGCGATGTCGGTGGCCTGCAGCCGGGTGCCCGCGGCCTGAGGGCGGCGGGCTGAGGACGGCGGGCCGAGGACGACGGCACCGCCGCCGTCCGGCCGCGACGGCGATCAGGCGCCGACCGGCCCCAGCAGCGCGCCGGCCAGGCGGGCGCGGTGGTGGGCGGCGTCGCCGAACCAGGGCTGCAGCCACAGCGCGCGGCGCAGGTAGAGCTGGGCGTCGCAGTCCCAGGTGAAGCCGAAGCCGCCGTGGAACTGCACCGCGCGGTCGCCGGCGAAGACGAAGCTGTCGCCGGCCTCGACCTTGGCCATGCGCAGCGCCGTCTCCACCGCGGCGGGGTGGGCCTCGCCGGCGGCCAGGTCGACCAGCAGCGTCGCCGCATGGGCCACGTGCGAGCGGGCGCGCTCCAGGCCGATCAGGATCTCGGCCGACGGGTGCTTCAGGCCCTGGTAGCTGCCGATCTTGCGGCCGAAGGTGGTGCGGGTGTTCAGGTACTCGACGATCACCGCCAGCGCGCCGGCGATGCCGCCGGCGGCCTCGGCGGCCGCCAGCAGCAGCGCCGCGTTGCGCACCGCCTGCAGCATGCCCAGCGCGGTGACGCCGGTGACCACCGACGCCGCCGGCACCGCCACGCCGTCCAGCGCCAGGCGCCAGCTGCGCCGGGTCTCGTCGACGATGGTCTCGCGCTGCAGCGCGCCGGCCGGCAGCGCGCTGGCCGGCACCAGGGCCAGCGCGGGCGCACCGTCCAGCTGCACCGACACCCACAGCGCCCGGGCCGAGCCGGCGTCGGTGACGCCGCACTTGGCGCCCGACAGCAGCACCTGCGCGCCCTGGCGGGTGCCGCGGGCGCTCAGCTGGGTCAGGTCCCAGTCGCCGTCGTCCTCGAACAGCGCCACCGTGGCGGCGGCGCCGTCGACGACCTGGGGCAGCCACTGCTCCTGCAGCCCGGCGTCGCCGGCGGCCAGCGTGGCCTGCACGAACAGCTGGGTGCTGGCGAAGGGCGTGGCCAGCAGGTGCCGGCCCATGGCCTCGGCGATCACCGCGGTGTGGCCGATGCTCAGCCCGCTGCCGCCCAGGTGCTCGGGCACCGCCACGGCCAGCCAGCCGAGCTCGCCGATCTCCTGCCAGACGCCGGCGTCGTAGCCGGTGTCGGTGGTCATGCGCTGGCGCACCGCGTCGCGCGGCGAGCGCTCGCGGCAGAAGGCCGCGGCGCTGTCGGCCAGCATCGCCTGCTCGTCGGTGAAGGCGATGCGGGTGCTCAGGGAGGAGGGGGTGGACACGTCGCTCATCGCATCAATCCTTGGGCAGGCCGAGCACCCGCTCGCCCACGATGTTGGCCTGGATCTGGCTGGGGCCGCCGCCGATGGTGGAGGCGAAGGCGTTGAGGTAGCTGCGCGGCCACAGGCCGCCGTCGACCGCGTGGGCGTCGCCCACCCAGCGCCCGCCGTTGGCGCCCATCAGCGACAGCGCGAACAGGTACAGCCGCCGGTTGTGCTCGGTCAGCCGCAGCTTGTTGGACAGCGCGATCGCGTCGGGCCGCTCGCTGCACAGCGCGGCGATCTTGCCGCGCTCGGTGCACAGGCGGTCGCCCTGGGCTTCGACCAGGAAGCGCACCAGCTGCTCGCGCACGTACGGGTCCTCGATGGCCGGGCGGCCGTCGCGGCGGGTGCGGCGGGCCAGCTCGACCACGTCGTCCACGCTCAGCGCCATGCGCACCAGGCCGCCGGCCTGGCCGCCGCTGGCGCCGCGCTCGAAGGTCAGCGTCTTCATCGCGATGGCCCAGCCGTCGCCCTCGCGGCCCATCAGGCAGCTGGCCGGCACGCGGGCGTCGTCGAAGAAGGTCTGGGTGAAGCCGTATTCGCCGGTGAGCTTGCGGATCGGCACCGGGCGGATGCCGGGCACCTGCATCGGGATCAGGAAGAAGGACAGCCCGGCGTAGCGCTTGGCCTCGGCGCTGGTCTTGGCCAGCAGGATCATGTACTTGGCATGGCTGCCCAGGCTGGTCCAGATCTTCGAGCCGTTGACCACGTACTCGTCACCGTCGCGCACCGCGCGCACCTGGGCGTTGGCCAGGTCGCTGCCCTGGTCGGGCTCGGAGAAGCCCTGGCACCAGATGTCGTCGCCGCTGAGGATGCCGGGGATGTAGCGGCGCTTCTGCTCCTCGGTGCCGATGGCCAGGATCAGCGGGCCGGCCCAGAACAGGCCGATGGTGTTGGGGAAGAAGGGCACCTTGGCCCGCGCCATCTCCTGCGTGGCGATGTCCTGGTAGACCTGGGGCAGGCCGCCGCCGCCGTACTCCTTGGGCCAGGCCATGCCCAGGTAGCCGGCCTGGTAGCACTTGCGCTGCCAGTCGCGCAGGTAGTGGAACTGCTCGTCGGTGCCCACCTCCATGAAGGATTCGGGCAGCAGGAAGTCGGGCGTGGGCGGGCGGTTGGCGTCCAGCCAGGCCGCCACTTCCTGGCGGAAGGCGTCGAGGTCGGTGGCGTGGGGCATCGGGTCTCCTCTGAGGTGGCGAGGGGTGGCGAGGTTTTGGTCGGAGGGCCTCAGGCCAGCGCTGGGCCGCTCCCAAGCGGCCTGAGCACCCCCTCGGGGGGTGGCCTCGGTACCCCGAGGCCGGGGGCTAAGGCTTCAGCCAGCTCGGCGCGCGCTTCTCGCGGAAGGCGGCCATGCCCTCGGCGGCCTCGGCCGAGCGGAACATGCGCGCGCTCCATTCGGCGGTCTCGCGGAAGGCCTCGTCGCGCGGCAGCGTGGGCACGCGCCGCACCAGCTTCTTGCACTCGGCCACGGCGATCGGGCCGCCCTGGGCGATGGCGTCGACCTCCTGCTGCACGGCGGCGGCGAAGTCCGCGGCCGGCACCGCGCGGTGGGCCAGGCCGTAGGTCACCGCCTGGCTGCCGGAGAAGCGCTCGCCGGTCAGGAACAGCTTCATGCCGTGGTGCGGGCCCAGCTTGGGCAGGCAGACCACCGAGATCACCGCCGGGATCACGCCGATCTTGACCTCCGAGAAGCTGTAGGCCGCGTCCTCGACGGTGACGACGATGTCGCCCGCGCCGACCAGGCCCAGGCCGCCGGCGAAGGCGGCGCCGTTGACCGCCACGATCACCGGCTTGGGCGCATCGAGCATGCGCGTCAGCACCTCGGGCAGCGACACGCCCTGGCGGCCGTCGACCACCTGGCCGGGCGGGCTCTTCAGGTCGGCGCCGGCGCAGAAGGCGGGGCCGTTGCCGGTCAGCACGATGCTGCGCACGGCGGGGTCGTCGATGGCACGGCCCAGGTGGTCGTACAGCTCGTTGACCAGGGTGGCCGACAGCGCGTTGCGGGCCTCGGGGCGGTTCAGCGTGATCCAGGCGGCGCCGTCGGGGCGCAGCTGGTACAGCGTGGCGGTCTGGCCGGCGGGCTGGTCGGGAAGGGCGTCGCTCATCGTCGGACCTCGGCGGGGAGGTGGAGAAAGGGGAATCCCGGGATCATGGGCAGCGGCCCCCGGCGCTGTCTTGCGTCCAGCGGCTGGCGCGGCGGCCGCACGCCTGGGGTTTCCACCGGGGCCGGCGGCGGCTGCCCAGGGGATGCTGCGGGTGATCCCGGGGCGGGGCTGTCGCCTATGGCACATCGGTGCCGCCGGCGCGCCCCTACAACCGGCGGCATGGCCACCTACCACCCTGAAGCGCTGCTGGGCAGCGACGACCCCGGCCCCTGGGGCAGCCCGGTTCCCGTCACCTACGACCGCCGCGACGTGCTGCTGTACGCCGTCGGCATCGGCTGCCGCGACCTGCGGCACATCTACGAGGGGCACCCGCAGTTCGCCGTGTTCCCCACCTTCGCGATCCGCTGGGGCAGCCTGGGCGTGCAGATCGACCCGAAGGCGCTGCCGCCCTCGCCCGGGCCGCTGACCATCGACGCCGAGCGCCACCTGACCCAGCTGGCGCCGCTGCCGCTGCCGGCCGAGGGCGCGCCGGTGACGGTGCAGGTGCGCTCGCGCCTGCTGGCCGTGCACCCGCGCGGCAAGGGCGCCTCGTTCACCGAGTTCGAGACCGAGGTGCTGGACGCCGGCGGCCAGGTCTGCATCCGCATCGTCACCGGCATCTTCCGCCGCGGCGTGGCGCAGCTGGGCGACATCGAGCCCTTCACCGGCCGCGGCCGCACCCAGTCGGTCAAGCTGGACGTGCCCGCCCGGGCGCCCGACCTGCAGCTGAGCGTGCCCATCCCGTCCAACCAGGCCGAGATCTACCGCCTGTCGGGCGACTACAACCCGCTGCACATCGACCCCGCGGCCGCCCGCACCGGTGGTTTCGACGCCCCCATCCTGCACGGCCTGTGCACCTACGGCCACTGCGGCCAGCAGCTGCTGGGCGCGCTGGCCGGCGGCGAGCCGGCGCGCTTCGGCGGGCTGAAGCTGCGCTTCGCGTCGCCGGTGCTGCCGGGCGACACGCTGCAGCTGCGCGCCTGGCACGACGGGCCGGGCCGCGTGCTGTTCGACGGCCGCGTGGCCGACGAACGAGGCGAGCGCACCGTGGTCTCCAACGCCTTCTTCGAATACCGCTGAGGTTCCCGCCATGAGCACGACGATCGACACCGGCACGCCGGACCTGCTGGCCACGCTGGACGCCGGCATCCTGACGCTGACGCTGAACCGCCCCGAGGCCCGCAACGCGATGTCCGGCGCGATGAACCAGGCCCTGCAGCAGCAGCTGGCCGCCGCCGAGCTGGACCCGGCGGTCAAGGTCATCGTGCTGACCGGCGCCGGCAAGGGCTTTTGCGCCGGCGGCGACGTCAAGGGCATGGCCGCCCGCGGCGACGGCACCGTGGGCGCGCAGACCATCGACGAGGCCATCGCCCGCCAGCGCGTGAACCAGCGCGCCACCGCCGGCAAGCTGTTCAAGATGCCCAAGCCGACCATCGCGGCACTGCCCGGCGCGGCCGCCGGCGCCGGCCTGGCGCTGGCCCTGGCCTGCGACCTGCGCCTGATGGCCAGCAGCGCGATCCTGACCACCGCCTTCGCCCGCGTCGGTTTCTCGGGCGACTACGGTGGCAGCTACTTCCTGACCCAGCTGGTCGGCTCGGCCAAGGCGCGCGAGCTGTACTTCCTGTCCGACCGCGTCGGCGCCGACGAGGCCCTGCGCCTGGGCCTGGCCAACTGGGTCTGCCCGCCGGAGGAGCTGGCCGCGAAGACCCGCGAGGTCGCGCTGCGCCTGGCCACCGGCCCCACCGTGGCCTACCGCTACATGAAGGAGAACCTCAACCGCGCGATGGCCGGCGACGTGGACGACTGCCTGGACCTGGAGGCCACGCACCACATCCACTGCGGCCAGACCGAGGACCACCGCGAGGCGACCAAGGCCTTCGTCGAGAAGCGCGAGCCCGTCTTCAAGGGACGGTGATCTGGCCACCCCCGAAGCGGCCGAGGCCGCTTCCCCCTCAAGGGGGCGACGCTGGCGGCCCGGCAAAGCCGGATCCGCGGCGTCTGCTTGACGGACCCCGCCGGCATGGAGACTGACGAATGAACGCTGGAATGACCCGCGCCGAGGCGCTGGCGCAGTGCACCGCCCCCGGCCAGCCGCACGAGCTGGTCGAGCAGACCATCGCCGGCCGCCGCGTGAAGGTGTTCAAGCACGCGCCGCGCTCGCTGCGCGCGCTGTACGAGCAGACCGCGACCGACGCCGAGTTCATCGTCTACCAGGACGAGCGCCGCACCTACGCCCAGGTCTGGGCCGAGGCCGGCCGCATCGGCCAGCTGCTGGTGCAGCGCTACGGCGTGCAGCCGGGCGACCGCGTGGCCATCGCGATGCGCAACTACCCCGAGTGGATGCTGGCCTACACCGCCATCACCGCGATCGGCGCCATCGCGGTGGCGGTCAATGCCCACTGGCAGGCCGACGAGCTGCACTACGGCCTGCTGGACTGCGGCGCCACCGTGCTGCTGGCCGACCGCGAGCGGCTGGAGCGCCTGGCCCGTGCGCCGGCCATCCCCGGCCTGCGCGTGCTGGCGGTGCGCACCCCGGCCGACCAGGTGCCGGCCGGCCTGGCCGTGGACGACCTGCGGGCGCTGATGGACGCCGTGGGCGACGCACCGATGCCGGCGGTGGACGTGGCGCCGGACGCGCCGGCGATGATCCTCTACACCTCCGGCTCCACCGGCCACCCCAAGGGCGTGCTGACCACGCACCGGCAGACGCTGGCGGCCATCCTGTCCTGGGAACTGGACCGCGTGGCCGGCGAGCGCCTGGCGGTGGCCCACGGCATCGCGCTGCCGCCGCCCAACCCCACGCCGGGCGCGCTGCTGGCCTCGCCGCTGTTCCACGTGATGGGGCTGAACGTGCACTTCCTGTCCAGCCACCGGCTGCAGCGCAAGCTGGTGGCCATGTACCGCTGGGATCCGCAGGAGGCCGCGCGCCTGGTCGAGCGCGAGCGCCTGGACGCGGTGAGCGCCACGCCGGCGATGACCCACGACCTGGTGCGCGTGGCCCGCGAGATGAGGTACGACCTGTCCAGCCTGCGCGCCGTGGGCGGCGGCGGCGCGGCGCGCGCGCCCGAGCAGGTGCGGCAGATCGGCGCCGCGTTCACCACCGCCCAGCCCAACACCGGCTGGGGCATGACCGAGACCGGCGGCATCGGCGTGGGCATCTCGGGCGCCGACTACCTGGCGCGGCCGGCCAGCTCGGGCCGCTGCTCGGCGGTGCTGCAGCTGAAGATCATCGACGAGGCCGGCCAGGCCCTGCCGGCGGGCGAGCGTGGCGAGCTGCTGGTGCGCGGCGCCTCGGTGTTCGAGGGCTACTGGAACCGCCCCGACGCCAACGCCCAGGTCTTCGTCGACGGCGACTGGTTCCGCACCGGCGACGTGGCCTACCTCGACGACGAGGGCTACCTGTTCATCGTCGACCGCATCAAGGACCTGATCATCCGCGGCGGCGAGAACATCGGCTGCGGCGCGGTGGAGGCGGCGCTGCTGCTGCACCCCCAGGTGCACGAGGCCGCGGTCTACGCCGTGCCCGACGAGCGCCTGGGCGAGGAGGTGGCCGCCACGGTGCACGCCAGCGGCGCGCTGGACCCGGACGCGCTGCGCGACTTCCTGGCCGGGCACCTGGCCGCCTTCGAGGTGCCGCGCTACCTCACCCTCTCGCCGGACCCGCTGCCGCGCACGCCGTCCGGCAAGATCCTGAAGCGGCGCATCCGGGAGGCGGCGTTGGCGGCGATGGCGGTGGCTTGAGGGCGGATCGTGGTCAGCCTCTTTGGCGATCGTCGGTAGCGGCGGGAGGCTGCTGAACCTCGACCGGCTGCGCGAGCAAAGCGGCGTCGGGGCCCGCTGCGGCGCTTCACGGAGGCGGTCGTCGCTGCGCGCCGACTGCCCTGCGGTGCTCGGCCGGCTGGCCCGGCGTGCAACTCGCTACGCGCCTGCTGCGCAGCCGCTGCGCTCGAACAAGCACGCCGAGTCAGTTCACGTGGCGCGCCGGCTGCGCCGCCGCGCTGGCCAGCCGGCCTGCGCTCCTCGGCGCCTCCCAGGCGCGCCGCAGCGGGCCCCGACGCCGCTTTGCGCCACCGCCTCCGCAGGCGTGGGGTTCTCGTCCGCAGGCCTCGGTGGTGTTGCGCGGCGGCCGGTACCCGGCCCGGGCGATCTGTGGGGCGGCGAGCAGCACAGCGCCAGGGTCGGCACGCCGGCGCCGCCGGCGTGCTTCGTGAACTGACTCGCCGCGCTTGTTCGAGCGCAGCGGCTGCGCAGCAGGCGCGTAGCGAGTTGCGCGGCGCGACCCTGGCGCGCGCAGCGCAGCGGAGTCGGCGCCAGCGGCGCCGACCGCCCCAGTGTGAGCCCGGGCCGGGTACCGGCCGCCGCGACGCACAGGCCACTGTAGGGCGCGGCACACGCGAAGCACGCCAGCAGCACGCGAGCAGCGCGCAACGAGCAACCCCGCTCAATCGACGACGACCGTCCTCGACTGCTCGCGCAGGTATTGCGGCAGGTAGTGGAAGGATGCGATGGCCTTGCCGGTGGAGCTGGAGCCCTTCCAGCCGCCGAAGGGCTGGTAGCCGGGCCAGGCGCCCGTGGTGGCGCCCTGGGCGCGGTTGGCGTAGGTGACGCCGGCCTCGATGTGCTCGTGGAACCAGGCCACCTCGTCCGCGCCGCCGTAGAAGCCGGCGCTCAGGCCCAGGTCGCTGTCGTTGGCCAGGGCCATGGCCTCGTCGCGCGAGGCCACGCGCTGCAGCAGCAGCACCGGCAGGAACAGCTCCTGCCGCCACAGTGGGTGCTCGGCCGGTGCCTCGGCCAGCAGCGGCGCCACGTAGTGGCCGTGCGCCAGCGCGCCGCCGTCCAGCACCGTGCCGCCGGCCAGCAGCGTGGCGCCGCCGTCGCGCAGCGCCTGGGCGCTGCGGCGGTAGCGGGCCAGAGCCTCGGCGTTGTTGACCGGGCCGACGCTGTTGGCGCGCTCGGTCGGGTCGCCCACGCCCAGCACGGCGATGCCGGCCTGCAGCCGGGCCACCAGCTCGTCGGCCACGGCCTGGTGCACGTACAGCCGCGACAGCGCCGAGCACTTCTGCCCCGTCAGCCCGTAGGCCGAGCGCACGATGCCGGCGGCGGCGCGGTCCAGGTCGGCGCGCTCGGTGACGATGCAGGGGTTCTTGCCGCCCATCTCGGCGATGCAGGGCCGGGGGTAGCGCCCGCCGCTGCACTGGGCCAGCAACTGCCGGCCCACGGCCACCGAGCCGGTGAAGGTGATGCCGGCCAGGTCCGGGTGGCTGGCCAGCGCGCGGGCCACGCTGTCGTTGCTGCCATGCAGCAGCTGGAACACGCCGGGCGGCAGGCCGGCGTCGCGCAGGCAGTCGGCCAGCAGGCGGCCGGCCCAGGGCGTGTGCGGCGAGCCCTTGGCCACCACCACGTTGCCGGTGACCAGGGCCGCCGCGGTGGGCCCGCCCATCAGCGCCAGCGGGTAGTTGAAGGGTGCGACCACGCCCCACACGCCGTAGGGCCGCATCACCGAGCGGTTGGTGGCGGTGACGCCCGGCAGCGGGTCATTGGGCAGCGGCACGTCGAAGCCGCCGGCGCGCTCGAAGTCGTCGGCGTACTGGCGGAAGAAGTCCACCGTCTCCTGCGCCTCGCCCAGGCCCTCCATGCGGCTCTTGCCCACCTCCAGGGCCAGCGCGGCGGCCAACTCGTAGACGCGGGCCTCCAGCAGATCGGCCACGCGGCGCAGCAGCGCGGCGCGCTCGCTGCCCGGGCGGGCGCGCCAGGCCGGCCAGGCGGCGCGGGCGGCGCGCATGGCCGTGTCGACATCGTCGGCCGTGGCGCAGGCGAACTCGCCCAGCACCAGGCGCGTGTCGATCGGCGAGACCAGGCGCTGCACCTCGTCGCGGTGCACGTCCTGCCCGGCCAGGTGCAGGCCGTGGCGCTGGCCCAGGCCGGCGCGCACCGCGGCCAGCGCGGCCTCGAAGGCGCTGTGCAGCGACTCCGGCGGGTTGAACATCGTGGCGTAGGTCAGGCGGAAGCTCATGGCGGGCGGGGCAGGGGCGGTGTACGGAAGGGGTGGTGCGGCCGGCGCGGCCGTGGCCGGCTCAGCTCGGGAAGTGGCGGGCCAGCAGCGCGTCCAGCCGGTCCAGCGCCTGGTCCAGCTCGGCCTCGGCGATGACCAGCGGCGGCGCCAGGATCAGCAGGTGGCCGCGCGCGGCGAAGGACAGGCCCTCGGCCAGCGCGTCGCGCAGCAGCGCCGACAGCGCGGCCGGCATCTGCGGCCAGGGCGCCAGCGGCGCGCGGCTGGCACGGTCGGCCACCAGGTCCAGCACCGCGAACAGGCCGTCGCCACCGCGCACGTCGCCGATCACGGTGTGCCGCCGCTGCAGCGCCTGCAGGCGGGTGAACATCGCCGCGCCGAGGCGGCGCGAGCGGTCGATCAAGCCCTCGTCGCGGTAGGTGCGCAGCGCGGCCAGGCCGGCGGCGCAGCACAGCGGGTGGCCGCAGTAGGTCAGCCCGGCCATCAGCGGCTGCCGGGCGATGCGCTCGTACACGGCCGCCGAGACGATCACCGCGCCCAGCGGCAGCGCGGCGCCGGTCAGGCCCTTGGCGCAGGTGATCAGGTCGGGCGCGTGCTCGGCGCCGTGCTTCTGCCAGGCGAACCAGTGGCCGCAGCGGCCGAAGCCGCTCATCACCTCGTCGGCGATCAGCCAGGTGCCGCGCTCGCGCGTGGCGCGGCGCAGCGCCGGCCAGTAGCTGTCCGGCGGCACGATGCCGTTGGTGCCGGCGTTGGGCTCGACCAGCACCGCGGCCACGCGTTCCGGCCCGAGCGCGTCGATGCGCTGGGCCACTGCCTGTGCAGCGGCCTCGCCGCAGGCGGCGGGCGTGTCGCTGCCGAAGGGGCAGCGGTAGGCATAGGGCGGCGGCACGTGGTGCACGTGCAGCGCCGCGGCGTCGACGAAGGCCTGGGTGCGCGTGTCGCCCGACAGCGCCATGCCGAGGAAGCTGGCACCGTGGTAGGAGCGGTCGCGGGTGATCACCGCGCCCTGCGGCAGGCCGCTGGCCAGGCGGGCGATCTTGACCGCGTTCTCGTTGGCGTCCGCCCCGCCGAGGGTGAAGAACACCCGGCCGCCGGCGAAGCCCGCGGCGTCCAGCAGGGCCTCGGCCAGCTCGGCGCGCACCTGCGCGCCCCACTGGTTGGTGACGAAGCACAGCTGCGCGGCCTGGGCCTGGATGGCCGCCACCAGCGCCGGGTGCTGGTGGCCGAGGTGGCTGCATTCGGCCAGCGAGCTGAAGTCCAGCACCCGCCGGCCGTCGGCCAGGTGCAGCCAGGCGCCCTGGCCGCCGACCACCGTGGGCGCATCCCACTGCGCGGGGACGCACCAGCTGTGCAGCACGCTGTCGGCCTCGTGGCGCGTGCCCTGTTCGGCTTCGATACCCATCCTGGAACTGCTGTGGTGGCGAGCCGGGCATGCTCGCCGGACCCCGCCGGGGCGTCAATCCGGGGTAACGGCAGGGGGTATGTCGGGGTGGGGCGCGGGCAGGGGATCGGCCCGGCCGATCAGGCGGCCGGCCGCTCGGTCAGCCGGCGCCGGAACTCGCGCGGCGGGCAGCCGGCCACGCGGGTGAAGACCCGGCTGAACAGCGCCGGGTCGGCAAAGCCCAGGGTGTAGGCGATCGACGCGATGCCCAGGTGGGTGAAGGCCAACTGGCGCCGGGCCTCGCGCACCAGGCGCTCGTCGATCAGGCGCGAGGCCGGCAGGCCGGTGGCCGCGCGGGTCACCCGGCTCAGGTGGGTGGGGCTGACGGCCAGGGCGCGGGCGTAGTCGGTCACGCCCCAGTGCTCGCGAAAGCGCGTCTCCAGCAGCGATTCGAAGCGCTGCAGCAGGTGCGATTCGGCCAAGTGCGGCGCGAAGGCGTCGCCCACCGGCGCGACCCGCGCGGCACGGCCCAGCAGGGTGGCGCCCAGCCCGCGCAGCACCAGCGCGCGCGCTGCCGAGCGGCTGGCGTACTCCTGGGCGAGCTGGCGCATCGCCTCGTCCACCGGGGCGCCGGCGCCGGCGCCCCAGGCGCGGCCGAGCGCACGGCGCACCTCGGGGTCGCGCGCCAGCAGCTCGTCGCACACCGCGTCGTCCAGCGTCACCACATAGCCCTGGGTGCCGGGTTCGAAGCGGAAGGCGTGCACCGTGGCCGGCGGCACGTTGACCAGCGTGCCGGGCGCCAGTGCGTGCTCGCCATCGTCCAGCCGGGCGGTGCCGCTGCCGCACTGCAGCAGCAGCAGCTGGTGCAGGCGGTCGTGGCGGTGCGGGGCCAGCTCCCAGTCGTGCAGCACCGAGCGCTCGGCGATGGTCTCGCAGTGCATCACGTCGGGCAGCTGCGCCGATTCGCCGTACAGGCTGTAGTGGCGGACGGGATCGGGCGCGGGCGGCATGTTCGAATCGTACAAGTCCTGGCGGGCTTCAGCCATTCCGCCGCGGCCGGTCGGCGGGTAACTTTGCGGCCCGAAGCGAGCGCACCGGGCCGCTCGCGACCCACTTCAGGAGACAGGCATGAAGACCAGCGTCTGCATCATCGGCGGCGGCCCCTCGGGGCTGATGCTCTCGCAACTGCTGCACCTCAAGGGCATCGACACCGTGGTGCTGGAGCGGCAGAGCCGCGAGTACGTGCTCAGCCGCATCCGCGCCGGCGTGCTGGAGCACGGCTTTGCCGCGCTGATGCGCGAGGCCCAGTGCGGCGAGCGCATGGACCGCGAGGGCGAGATCCACGAGGGCTTCTTCATCGCCCACGACGGCCGGCTGGACCGCGTGGACCTGCACAAGCACAGCGGCGGCAGCTCGGTGGTGGTCTACGGCCAGACCGAGCTGACCCGCGACCTCTACGAGGCGCGCGACCGCATGAAGGGCGTGGTGATCCACAACGCCGAGGATGTGCAGCCGCACGAGCTGACCAGCGCCACGCCCTACGTCACCTACCGCCAGGGCGACGAGATCGTGCGCATCGACTGCGACTACGTGATCGGCGCCGACGGCTTCCACGGCGTCAGCCGCAAGTCGATCCCGAAGAACGTGCTGCGCGAGTACGAGAAGGTCTACCCCTTCGGCTGGCTGGGCGTGCTGTCGCGCACCAAGCCGGTGTCGCCGGAGCTGATCTACGCCAAGCACGAGCGCGGCTTCGCGCTGTGCTCGCTGCGCTCGCAGGTGCTCAGCCGCTACTACATCCAGGTGCCGCTGAGCGACAAGGTCGAGGACTGGACCGACGAGGCCTTCTGGGACGAGCTGAAGCGCCGCCTGCCCGCCCCGGTGGCCGGCAGCCTGATCACCGGCCCGTCGATCGAGAAGTCGATCGCGCCGCTGCGGTCCTTCGTCGCCGAGCCGATGCGCTACGGCAACCTGTTCCTGGCCGGCGATGCCGCGCACATCGTGCCGCCCACCGGCGCGCGCGGGCTGAACAGCGCCGCCTCGGACATCTACTACCTGTACCACGCGCTGGTGGCGCACTACCAGCGTGGCGACGACAGCGGCCTGGACGGCTACTCGGCCAAGGCCCTGGCCCGGGTGTGGAAGGCGCAGCGCTTCTCGTGGTGGATGACGACGATGCTGCACACCTTCCCGGACAACATCGCCTACGACCAGAAGCTGCAGGACACCGAGCTGGCCTACCTGTTCTCGTCGGAGCGCGCGCTGGGCACGCTGGCCGAGAACTACGTCGGCCTGCCGTTCTGACGCCGGGCCGCTGCGCCCGGCGCAGCCATCCGGCGGCCGTGCTGGCCGCCAGAAAGCACAAAGCCCCGCATGCGGGGCTTTTGCTTTGCTCAGGCTGGACGGTCGTCGTCGCCTGGAGGGGTTGGTGCCGGTGACCGGAATCGAACTGGTGACCTTCGCATTACGAATGCGCTGCTCTACCGACTGAGCTACACCGGCAACTCAAGCCCATGACTATAGCATGAGATTCAGGCGGTTTCGGCGTCGGACAGGTGGTAGCCCGTCACGCGCTCGACCTCGTTCTTCGAGCCCAACACCACGGCCACGCGCTCGTGCAGCTTGCCCGGCTGGACGTCCAGGATGCGCTGCTTGCCGTTGGTCGCGGCGCCGCCGGCCTGCTCGACCAGGAAGGCCATCGGGTTGGCCTCGTACATCAGGCGCAGCTTGCCGGGCTTCTCGGGCTCGCGCTGGTCCCAGGGGTACATGAACACGCCGCCGCGGCACAGGATGCGGTGCACGTCGGCGACCATGCTGGCCACCCAGCGCATGTTGAAGTCCTTGCCGCGCGGGCCTTCCTTGCCGGCCAGGCACTCGTCGATGTAGCGGCGCACCGGCGGCGCCCAGTGGCGCATGTTCGACATGTTGATGGCGAACTCCTTGGTGTCGGCCGGGATGCGCACGTCGCGCTCGGTCAGCACCCAGGAGCCGGTCTCGCGGTCCAGCGTGAACATCACCACGCCGTCGCCGATGGTCAGCACCAGCGTTGTCTGCGGGCCGTAGACGCAGTAGCCGGCGGCCACCTGCTGGCGGCCGGGCTGCAGGAAGTCGCTCTCGTCGACGCCGCGGTGGTTGGTGACCTTGCGCAGCACCGAGAAGATGGTGCCGATCGAGACGTTGACGTCGATGTTGCTGGAGCCGTCCAGCGGGTCGAACAGCAGCAGGTACTCGCCCTGGGGGTAGCGGTCGGGCACCAGGGAGATGGTGTCGAGCTCCTCGCTGGCCATGGCCGCCAGGTGGCCGCCCCAGACGTTGGCCTCGATCAGCACCTCGTTGGCGATGACGTCGAGCTTCTTCTGCACCTCGCCCTGCACGTTCTCGGTGTCGGCCGAGCCCAGCACGTCGCCCAGCGCGCCCTTGTTGACGCTGATGGCGATGCGCTTGCAGGCGCGGGCCACGGTCTCCAGCAGCAGGCGCAGCGGCGGCGGGATCTGGCCGCGGTCGCGCTGCTGCTCGACCAGGTATTGGGTCAGGCTGACATGTTTCATCTCTCGGGGCTTCCTCGGTTCAGGATTCCAGGGCCTTGGTGACGATCTCGCGCACGTCGGCACTGAGCTTGGGCGCGGCGGCGACGCGGGCGACGGCCTCGCGCGCGGCGCTGCGCCAGGGCTCGGCCAGCGCGCTCCAGCGGTCCATGGTGCGGGCCATGCGCGCGGCCAGCTGCGGGTTGAAGGCGTCGAGCTCGAGCACGCGGTCGGCCCAGAACACGTAGCCGGCGGCGTCGGCGCGGTGGAAGGCGGCCGGGTTGGCACGGAACAGGCCGCCCAGCAGCGCGCGGGCGCGGTTGGGGTTCTTCAGCGAGAAGTCGGGGTGCTGCATCAGCGCCTTGACGCGCGGCAGCACCACGCCGGGGCCGTCCAGCGGCTCGCGGGCGCAGGACTGCAGCGTGAACCACTTGTCCAGCACCAGCGCGTCGCCGGCGGCCAGCTGGTGGAAGCGCTGCAGCGCGGCCTCGGCCAGCGGCGACTGGCAGTCCACCAGCGTGCCCAGCGCGGCCAGGCGGTCGGTCATCTGGCCGGCGTCTTTGAAGCGCTGGTAGGCGCGGCCGGGCCACACCGTGTCGCCGGTCAGCGTGGCGTGCAGCACCAGCATGTCCAGCGCCAGGTTGGCCAGCGCGCGCTGGCCCGCCTGGGCGGCGTCGGGGCGGTAGCCGGCGCGCACCTGGTGGGCCTCGAAGGCCCATACCCAGTCGGCGTGCAGGCGCTCGGCCAGCTGGCGGCGCATCTGCTCGCGCAGGCGGTGGATGCGCTGCGGGTCGACCACGTCGCAGCGCTCGGCGATGTAGACCTCGCTGGGCGGGATCAGCGCCAGTTCCTTGAACGCCGGGTCCAGCCCGGGTTCGCGCAGCAGGGCGCGCAGCGCCTCGACCAGCGCGTCGTCCAGCGGCGGCAGGTCGCCGCTGCCGGGCAGGGCGGCCAGCAGGCGCGCCAGCATCAGGCGCTGGCCGGCCTCCCAGCGGTTGAAGGCGTCGACGTCGTGGCGCAGCAGCGTGACCAGGGCGTGGTCGAACAGCCCGTCGTCCAGCAGCACCGGCGCCGAGAAGCCGCGCAGCAGCGAGGGCACCGGCGGCGCGTCCAGGCCGACGAAGGTGTAGGTGGCGCTGGCCTCGGTCAGCACCAGCACGCGCTCGGTGCCGGCCGGCGCGGCCTCGCCTTCGAGCTGCAGCGGCAGCGGCTGGCCGTCGGCCGACAGCAGGCCCATCAGCACCGGCACCACGCAGGGCTGCTTGTCGGGCTGGCCGGGCGAGGGCGTGGCGCCTTGCGTCAGCGTCAGCCGGTAGCTGCGGCTGGCGGTGTCGTAGTCGCCGCGGGCCTGCAGCCGCGGCGTGCCGGCCTGGGCGTACCAGCGCTTGAAGCCGGCCAGGTGCTGGGCCAGCGCGCTGCCGGGGTTGGCGTCGGCGATGGCCTGGGCGAAGTCGTCGCAGGTCACGGCCTGGCCGTCGTGGCGCTGGAAGTACAGGTCCATGCCACGGCGGAAGCCGTCGCGGCCGACCAGCGTGGCCATCATCCGCACCACCTCGGCGCCCTTCTCGTAGACGGTGGCGGTGTAGAAGTTGTTGATCTCCGAGTAGCTGTCCGGCCGCACCGGGTGGGCCATCGGACCGGCGTCCTCGGGGAACTGCAGCGTGCGCAGGTTGCGCACGTCGTCGATGCGCTTGACCGCGCGGGCCGACGCGCTGCCGGCCATGTCCATCGAGAACTCCTGGTCGCGGTAGACGGTCAGGCCTTCCTTCAGGCTCAGCTGGAACCAGTCGCGGCAGGTGATGCGGTTGCCGGTCCAGTTGTGGAAGTACTCGTGGGCGACCACGCTCTCGACGCCGGCGAAGTCGGTGTCGGTGGCGGTGGCCGGGCTGGCCAGCACGAACTTGGTGTTGAAGATGTTCAACCCCTTGTTCTCCATCGCGCCCATGTTGAAGTCGCCGACGGCGACGATCATGAAGCGCTCCAGGTCCAGCGGCAGGCCGAAGCGCGCCTCGTCCCAGGCCACCGAGGCGACCAGCGAGTTCATCGCGTGCTCGGTCTTGTCCAGGTCGCCGCGGCGCACGTAGACCTGCAGCAGGTGGTCCTTGCCGGCACGGCTGCGGATGCGCTGCTCGCGGCAGACCAGGTCGGCGGCCACCAGCGCGAACAGGTAGCTGGGCTTGGGGAAGGGGTCGTGCCACTTGGCGAAGTGGCGGCCGTTGTCCAGCGTGCCCTGCTCGACCAGGTTGCCGTTGGACAGCAGCACCGGGTACTTCGCGACGTCGGCGCGCAGCGTGACGGTGAACACCGCCATCACGTCGGGCCGGTCCAGGAAGTAGGTGATGCGGCGGAAGCCCTCGGCCTCGCACTGGGTGAAGAAGCCGCCGCCGCTGGTGTACAGGCCGGACAGCTGCAGGTTCTTCTCGGGCGCGCAGGTGTTGCGGATCTCGAGGGTGAACGCGGGCTTGTCGGGCGGGTTGTCGATGACCAGGGCGCCGTCGTCGTGGCGGAAGCTCACGCTCTCGCCGTCGATCAGGCAGCGCAGCAGGTTCAGCTCCTCGCCGTGCAGGCGCAGCGGCTGGCCGGGTGCGGCGTCGGCGTTGCGCTCGATCGCCAGCTTGCTGCCGACGATGGTCTTGGCCGGGTCCAGGTCGAACGTCAGCTCGGCGCTGCGGATCCAGTAGGCGGGGGCGGTGTAGTCCTCGCGGCGGATCACGCTGGCAGGTCCTTCACGCATCATGTGGGGGCCTTTCGGGGGACAGGTCGGTGGAGGGGCGCGGCCCCGGCGCGCCGGGCGCAGCGCGCCCCGCGGGCCGGTGCGGCGGGGTCAGAGGCCCTGCTTCAGGCTGGCCTCGATGAAGGCGTCGAGGTCGCCGTCCAGCACCTTCTGGGTGTTGGAGATCTCGACGTTGGTGCGCAGGTCCTTGATGCGGCTCTGGTCCAGCACGTAGGAGCGGATCTGGTGGCCCCAGCCGACGTCGGTCTTGGTGTCCTCCAGCTTCTGCTGCGCCTCCATGCGCTTGCGCATCTCGTGGTCGTACAGCCGGCTGCGCAGGCGGCGCCAGGCGACGTCGCGGTTGCTGTGCTGGCTGCGGCTGTCCTGGCACTGCACGACGATGCCGGTCGGGATGTGCGTCAGCCGCACCGCCGAGTCGGTCTTGTTGATGTGCTGGCCACCGGCGCCGCTGGCGCGGTAGGTGTCGGTGCGCACGTCGGCCGGGTTGATGTCGATCTCGATCGAGTCGTCGATCTCCGGGTAGACGAACAGCGAGGCGAAGGAGGTGTGGCGGCCGCCGGCCGAGTCGAACGGGCTCTTGCGCACCAGGCGGTGCACGCCGGTCTCGGTGCGCAGGTGGCCGAAGGCGTACTCGCCCTCGACCTTGATCGTCGCGCTCTTGATGCCGGCCACGTCGCCCGGGGTCTCGTCCTCGACGGTGGCGCTGAAGCCCTTGCGCTCGCAGTACTTCAGGTACTGGCGCAGCAGCATGCCGGCCCAGTCGCAGGCCTCGGTGCCGCCGGCGCCGGCCTGGATGTCGATGAAGCAGTTGCTCGGGTCGGCCGGGTTGTTGAACATCCGGCGGAACTCCAGCTTCTCGACGATGGCGCGCAGCGCGTCGGCCTCGCTGGCGATCGCCGCGACGTCGTCCCAGGCCTCGTCGGCCTTGGCCATCTCGTAGAGCTCGGTGTTGTCGGCCAGGTTGCTGGTGAGGTGGTTGATGGTCTCGACCACGTCCTCCAGCGTCTTCTTCTCGCGGCCCAGCTCCTGGGCGCGCTTGGGCTCGTTCCAGACGCTGGGGTTCTCCAGCGCGGCGTTGACCTCGTTCAACCGCAGGGATTTGCGGTCGTAGTCAAAGATACCCCCGGAGCTGCTCGGTGCGGGCGCTGAGGTCGGCGAGCAGCGTGCCGACGGCGTTGACTTGTTCGATGTCCATGGGGATCAGGTGGTGCAGCGTGGTGGCTGGAATGACCGGTGATTCTCGCATGCGCGCCCGGTGCGCCCGGCCCCTGCGGCGTGGCCCGCGGCCGGGGCGTGGCAGGGTGCGCGGGGTCTGGGCTACCATGCCGGGCCATGCCGCAGCAGCCCGCCCGTTCCCCCTACTGGCGCAAGACCCTGCGCCTGAGCGCCTGGCTGCTGGCGCTGTGGGCGGCCACCACCTTCGGCGTCGGCCTGTTCGGCCGCGACCTGCAGCTCACGCTGTTCGGCTGGCCGCTGGGCTTCTGGGCAGCGTCGCAGGGCGCGCTGCTGGTGTTCTGCGCCATCGTCTGGATCTACGCCTTCGCGATGGACGGTCTGGACCAGGCCTACGGCGACCGCGTCGACGATTGAGTGCGCCGCCCCGGCCGGGCGGGGTGGTCCCGGCAGGGGGCTCAGCCTCTCAGAGCCCCAGGGCCATCTGGTACAGCTTGGTCGAGCGCGCACCCGAGCGGCAGAACATCAGCAGCGGCTGCGGCAGCTCGCGCAGCAGCGCGGCCAGCGCCGCGGCCTCCTCGGGCGACTGGTAGCCGCCGGCCACCGGCAGGTGGCGGTACTGCAGGCCGGCGGCCTCGGCGGCGGCCTGCATCTGCGCGCTGGTCGGCTGGTCGGGGCCGTGCTCGAAGTCCGGGCGGTTGTTGATCACGCTCTTGAAGCCGGCGCGCGCGGCCTCGGCCATCGCCTCGGGCGTCAGCTGCGGCGCGACGCAGATGGCGTCGGCGATGGGGCGGATCGGCAGGGTGGTCTGCATCGCCGCCGCCTCACTTGGCCAGCGCGGCCTTGACCGCCGCCGAGACCGCGCCCATGTCGGCCTTGCCGGCGAGCTCGGCCTTGGCGGCGCCCATCACCTTGCCCATGTCGGCCGGGCCGCTGGCCCCGGTGGCGGCGACGATGGCCGCCACCGCGGCGGCGACTTCCTCGGCCGACAGCCGCGCCGGCAGGTAGGTCTGCAGCACGGCCATCTCGGCGCTTTCCTTGTCGGCCAGGTCGGTGCGGCCGGCGGACTGGAAGGCGGCGATCGAGTCCTTGCGTTGCTTGATCAGCTTGTCGACCACGGCGACCACCGCGGCGTCGTCCAGCGTGATGCGCTCGTCGACCTCGCGCTGCTTGACCGCGGCCAGCAGCAGGCGGATGGTGGCCAGGCGCTCGCTGTCCTTGGCGCGCATCGCGGCCTTCATGTCTTCGGTGATCTGGTCTTTCAAGGGCATGGTCGGGCTCGCTTCAGGCGGTTCTCGGCGCAGGGCACAGGGGCGCCGATTGTCTCAGACGTCCTCCAGCGCCAGCAGTTCCTCCACCGTCTGGCGGCGGCGGATCAGCCGCTGTGTGGCGCCGTCGACCAGCACCTCGGCGGCCAGCGGCCGGCTGTTGTAGTTGCTGGACATCGAGGCGCCGTAGGCGCCGGCGTCGTGCAGCACCAGCAGGTCGCCGATGCGCGCCTCGGGCAGCGCGCGCGGCAGCACCAGGCCGCCGTCGCCCTGGGTGAAGACGTCGCCCGACTCGCACAGCGGGCCGGCCACCACGGTCTCGCGCAGCGGCCGCGGCGCGGTATCGCCAGGGTCGGCCGGCAGCACGCTCATGCCGTGCCAGGCGCCGTACATCGCCGGGCGCATCAGGTCGGAGAAGCCGGCGTCCACCAGCGTGAAGTGGTTGCCGCCCATCGGCTTGGTGGCGCGCACCTCGGCCAGCAGCACGCCGCTCTCGGCCACCAGGTAGCGGCCGGGCTCCAGTTCCAGGTGCACGTCGCGCCCCAGGTGGCTGGCGATGGCGCGGCGCGCGGCGTCCCACAGGCTGAAGTAGTGCGCGGTGTCGATGCGCGCCTCGCCGTCGCGGTAGGGGATGGACAGGCCGCCGCCGGCCGAGATGGCCTGCACCGGCACGCCGGCGCGCCGCACCAGGTCGACCATCGCCTGGCAGACCTGCTGCAGGTGGCCGTAGTCCACGCCCGAGCCGATGTGCATGTGCAGGCCCACCAGCTGCAGGCCTTGGCGCTGCACCGCGGCCAGCGCGTGCGGCAGCTCGGCGTGCCAGATGCCGTGCTTGCTGTGCTCGCCGCCGGTGTTGGTCTTGCGGCTGTGCCCGTGGCCGAAGCCGGGGTTGATGCGCAGCCACACCGGGTGGCCGGGCGACACGGCGCCCAGCTGGTCCAGCATGTCGACGGAGCCGGCGTTGACCGGGATGCGGTGCTGCACCACGGTGTCCAGCGTAGCGCGGTCCAGCAGGTCGGCGGTGAAGACGATGCCCGAGGCGCCCTGCGCGTCGGGCGCCGCGGTGTAGCCGGCGGCCAGCGCGCGCAGGATCTCGCCGCGCGAGACCGCGTCCACCACCACGCCCTGCGCGCGCATCAGGCGCAGCAGGTGGATGTTGGCGTTGGCCTTCTGCGCGAAGCGCACGGTGTCGAAGGCGCGCAGGTCGGCGATGCGCTGGCGGATGGTGGCCGCGTCGTAGACCCACAGCGGGGTGCCGTGCTGGCGGGCGAGGGCGCGGAGGGTGGCGTCGTCGAAGGGGTTCATGGCGCGATGGTCGGCGATCGGGGCTATATTGTGAAATAGCTGATCTTCGCTTGAGAATTCATTTTTGATATGCAACTGACGCACCGCCTGGTCGAGGTCTTCCGCGCGGTGATGGCCACCGGCCATGTCACCCGCGCGGCCGAGCTGCTGCACACCTCGCAGCCCACGGTCAGCCGCGAGCTGGCGCGGCTGGAGCAGGTGCTGGGTTTCGCGCTGTTCGACCGCGTGCGCGGCCGGCTGCACCCCACCGCGCGGGCGCTGGCGCTGATGGAGGAGGTGAACGCGTCCTACCTGGGGCTGGAGCGCATCGCCGCCAGCGCCGCGGCGCTGCGCCAGTTCGCCCATGGCCGCCTGCAGCTGGCCAGCCTGCCGGCGCTGGCCCACGCGCTGGTGCCCGAGAGCCTGCGGGTGTTCTGCGCCGACCAGCCCGAGGCGCGGGTCAGCCTGGCCACGCTGGAGTCGCCCCAGCTGGAGACGGCGCTGACCGAGCAGCGCTTCGACCTGGGCCTGGTCGAGCGCCACGAGGCGCCGGCCGGCTGCACGCTGCAGACCCTGCTGGTGGCCGACGAGGTGGCGGTGCTGCCGGCAGGCCACCCGCTGGCCGCCCGCGCGCGGCTGGCGCCGGCCGACTTCGCCGGCCAGGCCTTCGTCAGCCTGGCGCCCACCGACCCCTACCGCCAGCAGATCGACGCCATGTTCGACGCCCGCGGCGTGGCGCGCCAGCTGCGCCTGGACACGCCCAGCGCGGTGTCGGTGTGCGCGCTGGTACGCCAGGGCCTGGGTCTGGGCATCGTCAACCCGCTGACCGCGCTGGAACTGGCCGGGCCGGGGCTGGTGGTGCGGCCGCTGGACGTGTCCATCCCCTTCCACGTGGCCCTGGTGCGCCCGGCCTGGCGTACCGCGCACCCGCTGCTCGGCGCGCTGGAGGCGGCGCTGCACTCTGCGGCGCAGACGCTGCTGGCGCGGCTGGTGCCGCCTGCCGGCTGAGCCCGCGGCCGGCGTGCCGGGCGCGCAGACGCAAAAAAACCCGCAGCGGCGTCCCGCGGCGGGTTCTTTCGGCAGCGCTGGAGCGCGCGCAGTCGCTCAGTACAGCTTCTTGGGCAGCTGCATGCTGCGCACGCGCTTGTAGTGGCGCTTGACCGCGGCGGCCTTCTTGCGCTTGCGCTCGGCGGTGGGCTTCTCGTAGAACTCGCGGGCGCGCAGTTCGGTCAGCAGGCCCAGCTTTTCGATGGTGCGCTTGAAGCGGCGCAGGGCGACGTCGAAAGGCTCGTTTTCCTTGACGCGGATCGTGGTCATTGAGGGGGTAGGTCCTAAAGTGTTGCGCTCGGTGTTCCTGTCTCAGCCGACCTGGGCCTGCGGGGGCGTTGCCCTGCGAAGCACTGCAGGCTAGAGCATTCCGGATCTGCCAGGCTGGGGAATCGACGCGCGGTTTGCCAGCAAAGCGCGCATTCTACTGCGAAATTCAGCCACTGGCCAGTGGCCGCCGGCTCAGCCCGCGCCGTGCGCGGTGGCGAACGTGGCCGCCGGCCGCAGCGCGCCGGCACAGGCCGCCGCACTGGACCAGGCCCACTGGAAGTTGTAGCCGCCCAGCCAGCCGGTGACGTCGACCACCTCGCCGATGAAGTGCAGGCCGGCGACCTGCCGGCTGCCCAAGGTGCGCGAGTCCAGCCCGCGGGTGTCGACGCCGCCGGCGGTGACCTCGGCCTTGCGCCAGCCCTCGGTGCCGCTGGGTGTCAGCTGCCAGCGCGTGAGCGACTCGGCCAGCCGGGCCAGGTCGCGGTCGCGCAGCTCGGGCATCGGCCGCGCGGCGTCCAGGCCCAGCCGGGCCAGCCAGGCCTCGGCCAGGCGCTGCGGCAGGCGCTCGGCCAGGGTGTTGCCGAGCTGGCGCTTCGAATGCGCCTTGGCCTGCTGCAGCCAGGCGGGCGCGTCCTCGCCGGGCAGCAGGTCCAGCGCCAGCGGCTGGCCCGGGCGCCAGAAGCTGGAGATCTGCAGCACCGCCGGGCCGCTGAGGCCGCGGTGGGTGAACAGCAGGTCTTCGCGGAAGGCCGCGCGCGCCTTGCCGCGGCCGGTGGCGATGTCGACCTCCAGCGATGCACCGGCGAGCGGCACGAAGGGCGCCCAATCCCCAGCATCGAAGGTGAGCGGCACCAGCGCGGGGCGCGGCTGGACGATGCGGTGCCCGAACTGGCGCGCCAGGCGGTGGCCGAAGTCGGTGGCGCCGATCTTCGGGATCGACAGCCCGCCGGTGGCCACCACCAGCTGCGGCGCGCGCACGGGGCCGCGGTCGGTGTCCAGCTCGAAGCCGGCGGCGCCGTGGCGCACCGCCTGCACCGCGCAGGGCTGCCAGCGCTGCACGCCGCCGGCGGCGCACTCGGCCAGCAGCAACTCGATGATCTGCTCGGACGACTCGTCGCAGAACAGCTGGCCCTTGTGCTTCTCGTGGAAGCCGATGCCGTGGCGGCGCACCAGCGCGATGAAGTCGGCCGCGGTGTAGCGCGCCAGCGCCGAGCGGCAGAAATCGGGGTTGTCCGACAGGAAGTGGGCCGGCCCGGCATCGCGGTTGGTGAAGTTGCAGCGGCCGCCGCCGGAGATGCGGATTTTCTCGGCGACCTTGTCGGCGTGGTCGATCAGCAGCACGCGCAGCCCGCGCTGGCCGGCGACGCCGGCGCAGAACAAGCCGGCCGCGCCAGCGCCGAGGATGACCACGTCGGCGGTCGGGGGCGGGGCGGCGGCGGGCATGGCGCGCGATTATCCGGGCGGCCGCCGGCACCGCCGCGGCGGCGGCCGCGGGCTGGGCTCAGAGGCTGAGAGGATTTCGATCGTGGCCGAGCGGCGCGCCCCAAGCCGGCCGAACTAGGCGCAAAGCGCAGCCATAGCCCGGGCTATGGCGAGCATTTGCAACGACGAGCGGGCGGCTTGGGGCGTGACGAGCGGGCATGAGCGAAAAACTCTCAGCCTCTCAGGCCCGGCGTTCGCGGGCCGCGCTGGCGTCCAGCCGCCGCTGCGCGCGCAGCAGCAGGTCGACCTGGCGGTCCAGCGGGCCCGGGCTGGGCTTCTCGCCGGCGACCACGGCCTGGATGTAGATGGCCACGGTGGCGGCGTCGATCTGGCGCGGCAGCAGCGGCAGCTCGGCCAGCACGCCCTCCTGGGCCTGGCAGGACAGCTCGACCTGCCAGACGCCGCCCAGCCAAGTGTCCATCTTCGGGCAGCGCCGCGGGTCGGCCACCGCCTCGCCCTCGGTGCCGCGCAGCAGCATCAGGTCGGCGGTGCTGCGCTCGGCGAGCTGGGCCATCAGCGTGCCGAACTCGGGGTGGGTGTGGCTGGCCAGGCGCAGCGCCGGCGCGCCCTGCACCGGCTGCAGCAGCTTGGCCACGGTGTGGCCGGAGTTGCGCAGGCCGACCACCCAGCGCACGTCCAGCAGGCGCTGCAGCGCCGGGTTCAGCGTGTCGGTGGCGATGAAGGCCGGCTCGTGGCGCTGCCAGCGCTCGTGCACCGCGGCGGCGCTGTCGGCCGGCGGCAGGCCCAGGGCCTGGAAGATCTCGGCGCTGGTCACCCGCGTCGGGTCGTGGCGCGGGCCGTGCACCAGCACCCGCACGCCCTCCTGGGCCAGGCGCATGGCCAGCAGCGGCGTCAGGTTGGGCAGGCGGCGCGCGCCGTTGTAGCTGGGGATGACCACCACCGGCCGGTCGCTGTGGATGGCCAGGCAGCGCGCGTCGGCGGCCTGGGCGAAGCCGCGCAGCTCGTCCACCGTCTCGCCCTTGATGCGCATGGCCAGCGCAAAGGCGCCGACCTCCAGGTCGGTGACCTGGCCGTCCAGCACCTGGGCCATCAGGTCGCGTGCGCTGTCGGTGTCCAGGGGCCGCGCGCCGGCATGGCCGCGGCCGATCTCCTTGATGTAGTGTGCGATGCCCATGCCCTTGTCGTCGCTGGCTGTTTGTCGGTGCGTTCGCAAGTTTCGGGCCGTCTGGCCGTGTCGGCATCAGGCCTTGTGCCCATGCCGCACGCGTCCGCGCCGGATCAGGCGCTGACCGGGACGCCGGGCGCGGGCGTGGCCTGCACCAGCTGGCGCAGCGTGGGCAGGCAGGAGCCGCAGTTGGTGCCGCACTTCAGCCCGGCCTGCAGCGCGGCCAGCCGGTCGCCGGCGCTGCCGGGGCAGGCGGCCAGCAGGCGCACGATGGCCGGCTCGGCGACGTCGAAGCAGGCGCAGACCTGGCGGCCGGCCGCGGCCTGGGCCACCGGCGGCTCGGCGCTGGTGCTGAGCAGCCAGCGGCCGTGGCCCTGCGCCGGCAGGCGCTGCTGCAGCAGCGGCAGGATCCAGGCGGCCGCCCGGGTGTCGCCGGCCAGCAGCACGGCCTGCAGCTGCTGGTCGGCGCCGTCGCGCTGCAGCGCGGCGCTGCGGCGCTGGCCCCGGGCGCGGTCCTCGTAGCGCAGCGCGTCGGCGCGCGCGGGGCCCAGGCCGAAGGCGGCTTCCAGCGTGTCCAGCAGGTCCGGCGCCAGCGGGCCGGCGGCGGCCGCGCGCAGCAGCACGCCATGGCCCTGGTGGCCGAAGGGCACGACGCTGAAGTAGCCGAAGGCGCCGGCCAGCGGCGCCAGGCGCTGGCGCAGCGCCAGTGCGCCGTCCTCGTCCAGCCAGGCGGCGGCCAGCAGGTGCCAGCCCAGGCCGGCGGGCGCGATGGCCACCGCGGCGTGCTTGAGCTCGGGCTGCTTGGACCCGGGGCAGAAGGCCGGCAGCGTCAGCGCGTTGACGCCGGTCATCGGCCGGCCGTCGGTGTCGGTGCCGCCCAGCAGCTCCTCGCCCCAGTGCATGGCCACCTGGGCCAGGCCGGGGCGCACGCTGTCGCTGGCGCGGGCCGGCAGCACCAGGCTGCCGCGGCGCGAGCGCAGCCGGGCCAGCGCGCCGTCGTGCAGGCCGAGGGCGGCCAGGTCCTGCGGGTGCAGGTCGACCGACGGCTCGGGCTGGTGGCCGAACAGCCGGCCCAGCGTGCCGGTGCGGCTGCAGCCATGCCACTGGTCGCGCAGGCGGCCGGTGGTCAGCGCGATGGGGTAGTCGGCGTCGGTCGGCTCGGCCAGCGGCACGAAGTGCGCGTCGACGAAGCGGGCGCGGCCGTCGGCGGTGGGAAAGCGCCCGTCGGCGTACAGCCGGGCGCGGCCGCCGGCCGCGCCCTCGGGCAGCGGCCACTGCTGCGGGCCTTGAGCGTCCAGCATCGCCCAGCTCAGGCCGGTGATGTCCAGGTCGCGGCCGCGGGTGCTCTCGCGGTGCTCGTTCCACACCGCCTCCGGGCCGTCGTAGGGGAACAGCGTGGGCCGGCCGGGGCGCAGCCGGGCCTCCAGGCGGCGGGCCACGGCCACCGCGATGGCCCAGTCGGGCCGCGCCTGGCCGGGGGCGGCCACGGCGGCGCGCACGCGGCTGATGCGGCGCTCGCTGTTGGTCACCGTGCCGTCCTTCTCGCCCCAGCTGGCCGCCGGCAGCAGCCAGTGCGCCAGGCGGGCGGTGGCGGTGGTGGCGAAGGCCTCCTGCACCACCACCAGCTCGGCGCGCTGCAGCGCGCGGCGCACCGTGGCCTGGTCGGGCAGCGACTGGGCCGGGTTGGTGCAGACGATCCACAGCGCCTTGACCTCGCCGTCGGCCGCGGCCTGGAACAGCTCGATGGCCGACTTGCCCGGATTGGCCGGCACGTCGTCGACGCCCCACAGCGCGGCCACCTCGGCGCGGTGCGCCGGGTTGGCCAGGTCGCGGTGGGCCGACAGCAGGTTGGCCAGGCCGCCGACCTCGCGCCCGCCCATCGCGTTGGGCTGGCCGGTCAGGCTGAAGGGGCCGGCGCCGGGCTTGCCGATCTGGCCGGTGGCCAGGTGCAGGTTGACCAGCGCGGCGTTCTTGGCGGTGCCGGCGTGGCTCTGGTTCAGGCCCTGGCAGTACAGGCTCAGCGTGGCCGGGCTGGCGGCGAAGGCGCGCGCCGTCTCCAGCAGCAGGGCCGGGGCGATGCCGGTCAGGCGCTCGGTCTCGTCGGGGGTGAAGGCGCGCACGCGCGCGGCCAGGGCGTCGAAGCCCCGGGTGTGGGCGGCGATGTAGGCGGCGTCGGTCCAGCCCTCGCGCAGCATCAGGTGCAGCAGGCCGTGGAACAGCGCCACGTCGCTGCCCGGGCGCAGCGGCAGGTGCAGGTCGGCGGCGGCGGCGGTCTCGGTGCGGCGCGGGTCGGCGACGATCCAGCGCTGCTGCGGGTTGGCGCGGCGCGCGTCCTCCAGGCGGCGGAACAGCACCGGGTGGGCCCAGGCCGGGTTGGCGCCGGCGATGAACACGGTGTGCGCCGCGGCCAGGTCCTCGTAGCAGGCCGGCGGCGCGTCGGCGCCCAGCGTGGCCTTGTAGCCGGCCACCGCGCTGGACATGCACAGCCGCGAGTTGGTGTCGATGTTGTTGCTGCCCAGCAGGCCCTTCACCAGCTTGTTGAAGACGTAGTAGTCCTCGGTCAGCAGCTGGCCCGAGCCGTAGACGCCCACCGCGTCGGCGCCGTGGGCCTGCACGATGTCGGCGAGCTGGCCGGCGATGCGGTCCAGCGCGTCGTCCCAGGCCACCGGCTGCGGCGCGGCGCCGGGCCGGGCGCGGTGCATCGGCTGCAGCAGCCGGGCCTGGCGGGCGACGGCCGGGCTGGCGGTCAGGTGCAGGGTCGAACCCTTGGTGCACAGGCGGCCGAAGTTGGCCGGGTGCTCGGGGTCGCCGCGCACGCCGGTGATCTGCGCGCCGTCGCTCTCGATCAGCACGCCGCAGCCGACGCCGCAGTAGGGGCAGGTGGAGCGCGTGACGCGCGGGCCGGCGCCGGGCGCGGCGACCAGGGGGGGCAGGGCGGGCATCGCGGGGCTCCGGTCAGCGGGCGTCAATGGGCGGCGGCGGCGGCGCGCAGCCGCTCGCTGTACTGGCGGCCGAACATCAGGCCGTCGCGCAGGTCGGCCACCGGCCGGCCCTCGCGCAGCAGCTGCAGGTACCAGGCGCCGTCGGCGGTGTCGCCGTACAGGCAGGCGCCGACCAGGCGGTCGCCCTGCAGCACCAGCTTCTTGTAGACGCCGCCCGGCGGGTCGCGCAGCACGATCTCCTCGAAGCCCTGCTCGGCGCTGCCGCCCATGAAGTTGCCGGCCGAGAACAGGTCGATGCCGGTGACCTTGAGCTTGGTGCTGACCTGGCTGCCGGTGTAGCGGCCGATGCCGACCTCGGCCAGGTGGGTGGCGCAGACCTTGCCCTGCTCGAACAGCGGTGCCACCAGGCCGTAGGCCGTGCCGCGGTGCGAGGCGCATTCGCCCACCGCGTAGACCCGCGGGTCGGTGACGGTCTGCAGCGTGTCGGTGACGGCGATGCCGCCGCGCCCGCCGTGGTCGCACAGCAGGCCCATGGACTGCGCCAGCGCGGTGTTGGGGCGGATGCCGGCGGCCATCACCACCAGCTCGGCGGGCAGCTCGCGGCCGTCGGCCAGCTGCACCGCACGGACGCGGCCGCTGGCGTCGCCCAGCAGCGCGGCGGTCTGCGCGCCGACGGCGAAGCGCAGGCCGCGCTGCTCCAGCGAATCGCGCAGCAGCTGCGCCGCCGCCTCGTCGAGCTGGCGCTCCATCAGCCAGGGCGCGAGGTGCACCACGGTCACCTGCATGCCGCGCAGCGCCAGGCCGTTGGCGGCCTCCAGGCCCAGCAGGCCGCCGCCGATGACCACCGCGTGGCGGTGGCTGCGCGCGGCGGCGATCATCGCCTCGGTGTCGGCGATGTCGCGGTAGGCGACGACGCCGGCCAGGTCCCGCCCCGGCACCGGCAGCACGAAAGGCTGGCTGCCGGTGGCCAGCAGCAGCCGGTCGTAGGGCGCGCTGCGGCCGTCGTCGGCGGTGACGGTGCGCCGCCGGCGGTCGACCTGCACCACCTGGCGGCCCAGGTGCAGGGTGATGCCGTGCCGCCGGTACCAGTCCAGCGGGTTGAGCACGATCTCGTCCAGCGTCTGCTCGCCGGCCAGCACCGGGCTGAGCAGGATGCGGTTGTAGTTGGGGTGCGGCTCGGCGCCGAAGACGGTGATGTCGTACAGATCGGGCGCGATCTTCAGCAGCTCTTCCAGGGTGCGCACGCCGGCCATGCCGTTGCCGACCAGCACCAGTTGCATCTTCTTCATCGGGCACTCTCCGCCGGGCCGGCGCTGGGCCGGGCGGCCAGGGGCGTGAGGGGGAGGGGCGCGGGGGCGGCCGCCGGCAAGGGGCGCGGCAGGCCGGGCAGGGCGCGTGCTGCGCCGCGAAGGGCCCCGCGCACGGGGACGTGGCCGGTGGGCCCGGCCCGGGTGCCTCGTCACACCCGACGACCTCGGTGAAGCAGCATCCATGCCAACGTCATGGCCGGCGGCCGGCCGCAGTCTTGGTATGGTGTGCCCGGTGGAGGCTCGCCGGCTTGCGACCCCGCGCCGAACCGATGAACCTGCTGATCGTCTGCGCCGAGGAGGCGACTTCCCTGGAGGCGGCCGCGCTGCTGCCGCAGCGCTGGCTGCCTGCCGGCCTGCGGGTGCAGGCCGTGCTGCCCTGCCACATGTTGGTGCGCGAGGTGGTGCGCCTCGCACCCGATGCGGTCGTGCTGATGGCGCCGCTGGACGATGCCCTGTGCGCTGCACTGGCGCTGCTGGCCGACACCGCGGCGCGGCCGCTGCTCGCACTCAGCGACCAGCCACCGCCGACCGACGCCGCGCAGCTGCAGCCGCTGCTGGCCGCGCACCTCATGGCTTGGCTGCCGGCGGCGGCCGAGCCGCCGGCGGTGGCTGCGGCGCTGGCGCTGGCCCAGGCCCGCTTTGCCCGCGAGCAGCAGCTGCGCAGCGAACTGGCCGAGGTGCGGGCCCGGCTGGACGAGCGCAAGTGGGTGGACCGCGCCAAGGGCGTGCTGATGCACCACCAGCATCTGGCCGAGGACGACGCCTTCGCGCTGCTGCGCTCGGCGTCGATGCAGGCCAATCTGCGCGTCGGCGAGGTCGCGCGCAACGTCATCGAGGCGGCGCAGGCGGCCGAGGCGGTCAACCGTGCCGGCCAGCTGCGCATGCTGTCGCAGCGCTACGTCAAGGCGCTGGCGCTGCGCGCGCACGGCAGCGCCCGCCCGCGCGTCGACGACCCGCTGGCCGAGACCGCGCAGCGCCTGCAGGGCAACCTCGAGCTGCTGGCGGGCCAGCGCCTGCCCGAGAGCAGCGCGGCGCTGCTGGCCGAAGTGGGAGCGGCCTGGTCGGCGCTGCAGCAGGCCGCGGCGGCCGGCGCGCCGGCCGCGGCCGCGCTGCCCGAGGCCGACCGCCTGGCCGAGGACCTGCTGGTCCGTGCCGACGCGCTGACCGCCGCGCTGGAGCGCGGCAGCGGGCGGCCGAGCGTGCGCCTGGTCAACCTGTGCGGCCGGCAGCGCATGCTGTCGCAGCGCCTGGCCAAGCAGGCCCTGCTGGCCGGGCTGCTGGCCGGCGAGGCCGCCGATGCCCAGGCCGGTGCGGTCGCCGAGACGGTGCAGGCCTTCGAGGCGACGATGAAGCTGCTGGAGCAGGCGCCGCTGACCAACGAGGCCATCCGCAGCGCGCTGGCCCAGGCCCGCGGCCAGTGGCAGCGCCTGCTCGACGGGCTGCGCCGCGCCAGTGGCAGCGACGCCGCCGCGGCGCGCGCCGTGCTGGCGCGCGAGAGCGAGGCGCTGCTGGCCAGCTTCGAGTCACTGACCACGCTGTACGAGCACAGCATGCAGGTGCTGCTCGGTTGAAATGCGCGGTGCACCGCGGTCTGGCGCAGTGATCGCGGGCCGGGATGCAGCGTTGCCGCTGGGTATGATCCATCCTAGGGGGACGCCCGGCCCCTGCCTTGTGGCAGTGGGGGGTGGTGCCCAGAATCGGGGCACGGCCCCGCGAACCCTGCGACCAGGCTGCACCCAGTCCACGCCATGACCGCCACCACCGTGTCCGACCGTTCCGGCCCGCCCACCGACGGGCGCACCGGCCTGCAGGTGGCAGAGCAGGCCTTCGGTCCGGTGCTGCTGGCGCTGGTGCAGCAGCAGGGCTGGGCGCTGGGGCTGAAGTCGGCCGACGACGGCCGCTACCTGCTGGCCAACCCGGCGCTGGCGGCGCTGTTCGGCCGGCCGGTCGACGAAGTCGTCGGCGCCGGCGACGGCGAGCTGATGGACGCCGGCACCGCCACGCTGCTGCGCGCGGCCGACCAGACCGCGCTGGCCCAGGGCAGCGCGCTGACCAGCGAGCACCGTTTCGACCTGCGCGGCGAGCGCCGCGAGTTCAGCGTGCTGCGCGCGCCGGTGCAGGCCGACGGCCGGCGGCTGCTGGCCTGCATCTGGCAGGACCAGGCGCCGCAGCGCCAGCGCGAGGCCCAGCTGCGTGCCGCGCTGGCGCAGCTGGAGCAGCAGCAGGCCGCGTTCGACCAGATCAAGCGCGAGCTCGCCGAGGGCAGCCTGCGCGACCAGGCCACCGGGCTGAACACGCGCGCCCACTTCGACGACCAGATGCGCCGCGAGCTCGACCTGTCGACCCGCGAGCACCGCGAGTTCGCCCTGGTCTACATGGCGCTGGACGCCCCCGACGAGAAGGTGCGCGGGCTGGGCCCGCGGGCGCACGAGCGCATCTGCGAGGCCATGGGCCGGCTGCTGCGCGGCAACACCCGGGCGATGGACGCCTCCTGCCGCCTCGACGACAGCCACTTCGCGGTGCTGCTGTCGGGCGTGGGCCTGGCCACCGCGCATTCGCGCATGGAGCAGCTGCGCCGCCAGTGCGCAACCCAGATCGTCATGCTCGACGGCGTCGAGCTGGGCTTCTCGGTGGCGATGGGCGTGGCCAGCTTCCCGCACACCGCCCACGGCCACGACGAGCTGGTGGCCGCCTGCTCGGCGGCGCTGGCCGAGGCGCAGAAGCGCGGCGGCAACACCGTGGCGCTGGCGTCGATCCGCTTCGATCCCGCCTGACCGGCCCGCTCAGCCGCCGCTCAGCCCGCGCCAGGCCATGTAGCTGGCCAGGCCGTAGAGCAGGAAGGCGAAGACCTTCTTCAGCTGCTTGGTGTCCAGCGCGTGCGCGGCACGGGCGCCCAGCGGCGCGGTCAGCACGCTGGCCGCGGCGATCACCGCCAGCGCCGGCAGCATCAGGTAGCCCAGCGCGCCGGGCGCCGCGTTCGGCAGGTTCCAGCCGGCGATGACGTAGCCCACGGTGTTGGCCAGCGCGATCGGGAAGCCCAGCGCCGCGCTGGTGGCCACCGCCTGGTGGATGGCCACGTTGCACCAGGTCATGAAGGGCACCGAGATGAAGCCGCCGCCGGCGCCGACCAGGCCCGAGAGCAGGCCGATCACGCCGCCGGCCAGCGTGGCGCCGGCCGGGCCGGGCATCTGCCGGCTGGGCTTGGGCTTGCGGTCGATCAGCATCTGCGTGGCCGAGAAGCCGACGAACAGCGCGAAGAACAGCGCCAGCGCCGTGCCCTTGACCAGCGCGAAGATGCCCGCACCCGACAGCAGCCCGCCCAGCACGATGCCCGGCGCCAGCCGCGCGACCAGGTCCCAGCGCACCGCGCCGCGCTTGTGGTGGGCGCGCACGCTGGACACCGAGGTGAACAGGATGGTGGCCATCGAGGTGGCGATGGCCATCTTCACCGCCATGCCCGGGGCGATGCCGCGCGCGCCCAGGATCATGGTCATGAACGGCACCATCAGCATGCCGCCGCCGATGCCCAGCAGGCCGGCCAGGAAGCCGGTGAAGGTGCCCAGCAGCAGCAGTTCGAGGACCAGCGTGGGGTCGAGGAAGGACATCAGGTCTCCAGGTCGGGCGGCGCGGCCAGCAGGCGGGTCACCGCGGCCCATTCGTCGGGCGTGACGGGGGTGATCGACAGGCGGCTGCCGCGCTGCAGCACCGCCATGGTGGCCAGCTCGGGCCGCGCGCGCATCTCGCGCAGCGGCAGCAGCCGGGTCTTGCGCCGCAGGCGCACGTCCACGTGCAGCCAGCGCGGTGCGGCGCGCGAGGCCTTGGGGTCGAAGTAGCGGCTGGCCGGGTCGAACTGCGTGGCGTCCGGGTAGGCCGTGCCGGCCACCTCGGCCAGGCCGGCGATGCCGGGCTCGGCGCAGGACGAGTGGTAGAACAGCACGCCGTCGCCGGGGCGCATCGCGTCGCGCATGAAGTTGCGCGCCAGGTAGTTGCGCACGCCGACCCAGGGCACGGTCTGCCCGGGCGCGCGGGCCAGGTCGTCGATGCTGCAGTCGGCGGGCTCGCTCTTCATCAGCCAGTAGGCGATGCCGGCGGCCGGGCGCGGAGAAGTCATCGGGGTGGGGGGGTGTCCGTTGCGAACCGTGGGCCGCATTCCTGATCCCTCTGGGGAGATCAGGTGGGCGAGGTCAGCGAGGCTTCGGGTTCATCTGACGCGAGACGATCGCACCAGCCTTGCGATGTTCCAAGCCCGGGCTCGAAGAGCATCGGATCAAGGAAATATAGGACCCACGCGGACGCAGCGGACGGGTCCATTCTAAGCACGCCGGAGCGGCCCGCGGGCGTGCAGGGTGTCACAGCAGCTGGCCGTCGTCGCCGAGCGCCGCGTCGATGCGGCGGATCAGGCCGTCGATGTCCAGCGCGGCGGTGTCGGTCGCCAGCGAGGGTGACGGCGCCGGTGCGGGGGGCGGCGCCGGCGCATGGGCGGCCTCGGCACGCTGGTAGGCCAGGTTCAGCGCGGTCAGCACGGCGATGCGCTCGCGCGCCTTGACCTTGCCGGCGTCGCGGATGGCGCTCATCTCGCGGTCGACGATGCCCACCGCCTCGCGCAGCAGGGCCTCGCCGTCGGGCGGGCAGGCCAGCACGTAGCTCTGGCCCAGGATGGTGGCTTCGATCTGCTTCATGCGGCGTCGCTGTCGGAGGGGCTGGTGGCGTGGCCGCCCAGCAGCGCCGGGGCCACGGTGGGCTGGGCCACCGGCTCGGCGGGCAGGCGGTCGAGCAGGGCGTCGATGCGCGCGCGGGCCGCGGCCAGGCGCGAGCGCAGGCTGTCGCGCTCGCCGGTCAGGCCCTGCACCTGCTGCTCCAGCAGCGCATTGGTGCGCTTGAGTTCCTCGTGCCGCAGCACCAGGCGTTCGATGCGCTCGGCAAGATCCTCTGGTCGTGACATGGCCCGGCGCTGCCTCCTGGAAATCGACCCGCAAAGCCGGGATTGTAGGCGTCGGGGGGCACCGGCCCACCCTGCGAACCGGTGCGCGCGCGCCGGCCGCCGGTGCCCCGGTGTCGCCTGCGCATCGCGGCGGCGTCGCGGCGCTGCGGTAGGATGCGCGCCGTTGGTGCTCCGGCCGCCCCTCGTGTCGGCCGGGTTAAACGGGAAGCAGGAAGGCGCGCGCCCCCCGGGCGCGAACCCAACCTGCGCTGCCCCCGCAACGGTAAGCGGACGCGACGGCCTCGCCGTCGCCGCTCCTGTGTCTGACGCCACTGGCCGGTCCACCGGTCGGGAAGGCCACAGGGGTCGTCTCCGCCAGCCCGGATACCGGCCAACAGGGGGCGCGCGCCGCGGATCGGTCCGGGCGTGCGCGGTTGGGTCTGCGCCTGCGGGGAAGCTGGCGCGGACGATTCTGTGTTCCTTCTCCCATGTCCTACCTCCTTCCGGGCCGCGATGCCCGCCTGCGCGCGTCCGCCCTGGCCGCGGCCCTGTCCTGCCTGGCCGCCGCGCCGGTGTCGGCCCAAGTCGTGGCCGCCGCCGAGCCGGTGGTGATCACCGCCAGCCGCAGCCCGCAGCCCGCCTCGCGCGTGCTGGCCGACGTCACCGTGCTCGAGCGCGACGCCATCGAGCGCAGCGGCGCCAGCTGCCTGGCCGACCTGCTGGCCCGCGTGCCCGGCGTCGAGCTGTCGCGCAACGGCGGCCCGGCCGGCACCACCGGCCTGTTCCTGCGCGGCGCCGAGACGCGCCACACCGCGGTCTACATCGACGGCCTGCGCGTCGACGACCAGGGCACGCGCGGCGCGCCCTGGGAGCTGATGCCGCTGGCCGAGGTCGAGCGCGTCGAGGTGCTGCGCGGCCCGGCCGCCGCGGTCTATGGCTCGGAGGCGGTGGCCGGCGTGGTGCAGCTGTTCACCCGCCGCGGCCAGGGTGCCACGCGGGCGACCGCGGCGCTGTCCTACGGCGCGCAGCAGACGGTGCAGGGCAGCGCCTCGGTCAGCGGCGGCACCGAGAAGCTGGACTACGCGCTGTCGGCCTCGCACGCGCGCGGCGACGGGTTCAACGCCATGCCCGCCGGCAACCCGGACCGCGACGGCTGGAAGCGCAGCGGGCTGCAGGCCCGCGTCGGCGCCGAGGTGGCCACCGGCCACCGCGTCGAGGCGGCGCTGCTGGCCGGCAACCTGCGCGGCCAGTACGACGGCTTCACCGCGGGCCAGGACGACGTGGCCCGCCAGCAGCTGCGCACGCTGCAGGCCAGCTGGCAGGGCCGCTGGTCGGCGCAGTCCAGCAGCCGGGTGCAGCTGGGCGAGTCGCGCGTCAACTACGAGAGCCAGCCGTCCTACTACCGCACCGAGACCACGCTGCGCCACCTGCTGCTGCAGCACGAGCAGCGCGTGGGCGACCAGCTGTGGACCGTGCTGGCCGAGCGCCGCGAGGACGAGCTGCTGAACCCGGCCACCGCCTTCGTGGCCACGCTGGCGGCCGACCGCCACCAGGACGCGCTGGCGCTGGGCTGGCGCCTGGACGCCGGTGCGCACACGGTGCAGGCCAATGTGCGCCACGACCAGGACAGCGAGTTCGGCGGCAAGGCGACCGGCAACCTGGCCTGGGGCTGGCAGTTCGCGCCGGGCTGGCGCACCAGCGCGTCGGTGGGCACCTCGTTCCGCGCGCCGACGCTCTACCAGCGCTTCAGCGAGTACGGCAACGCCACGCTGGGCGCCGAGACCGGCCGCAACGTCGAGGTCGGCGTGCGCTGGACCAGCGGCGTGCACGAGCTCGGCGCGACGGCCTGGAACAACCGGGTGCGCAACCTGATCGCCTTCGGTTCGGCCGGGCTGTGCGCGTCGGCCTTCGGCTGCTACGAGAACGTCGGCCGCGCGCGCTACGAGGGCGTGACGCTGTCGGGCCGCACCCGTGTCGCCGGCGTGGCCCTGAACGGCTCGCTGGACTGGCACGACCCGCGCAACCAGGTCACCGACAAGCTGCTGCAGCGCCGCGCGCGCCTGCTGGGCAGCTTCAGCGCCGACACCGACTGGGCCGGCTGGCACTGGGGCGCCGAGCTGCAGGGCCAGGGCCAGCGCTGGGAGAACGCCGCCAACACCCAGCGCCTGGGCGGCTACGCGCTGCTGAACCTGCGTGCCGAGCGCGCGCTGGCGCGCGGCCTGCTGCTGCAGGCCCGCATCGACAACGTGGCCGACAAGCCCTACGAGCTGGCCCGTGGCTACGCCACCGCCGGCCGCACCGCCCAGCTGGGCCTGCGCTGGGCGCTCTGACCGGGCGGCTGGCGATGCGGCGGCAGGTGGCGGGGCAGGTGGTGGCGCAGATGCGGGCCGGGCTGGCACGGCCATGGCGGCAGCGCGCCGCCGCGCCGTGGCGCGCGCTGGCCGGCATCGCCGCCGCCGCGGCGGTCGCGGCCGCCGTGGCCTTGCCCGCCCGCGCCGCGGTGACGGTGCAGGACGACCAGGGCCAGCGCACGACGCTGGCCCGGCCGCCCGAGCGCATCGTCACGCTGATGCCCTCGCTGACCGAGGCCGTCTGCGCGCTGCAGGCCTGCGAGCGCCTGGTCGGCGTCGACCGCTTCTCCGACTGGCCGGCCCGCGTGCAGCCGCTGCCGCGCCTGGGCGGGCTGGAGGACACGCCGATCGAGCGCCTGGTGGCGCTCAAGCCCGACCTGGTGCTGGCGCCGGTGTCCTCGCGCGCGGTCGAGCGGCTGCGCGGCCTGGGCCTGAACGTGGTCGCGCTGGAGCCCAAGCGCCTGGACGAGGCCCGGCGCATGCTGGAAACCGTGGCCCAGGCCCTGGGCCGGCCCGGCGCCGGCGAGGCGCTGTGGGCTGGCGTGCTGCAGCGGCTGGAAGCCGCGGCCGCGCGCGTGCCGCCGGCGCTGCGCGGGCGCACGGTGTATTTCGAGGTCTCGTCGGCGCCCTATGCCGCCAGCGAGGCCAGCTTCGTCGGCGAGGTGCTGGCCCGGCTGGGCCTGGTCAACATCGTGCCGGCGGCGATGGGGCCCTTCCCCAAGCTCAACCCCGAGTACGTGGTGCGGGCCCAGCCCGCGCTGGTGATGGCCACCGCGCGCGAGGTCGCGGCGATGCCGGCACGCCCCGGCTGGTCGGCGCTGGAGGCGCTGCGCGCGCAGCGCACCTGCGCCATCCCGCCGGCGCGCTACGAGGTGCTGGTGCGCCCCGGGCCGCGGCTGGCCGAGGCCGCCGAGGCGGTGGTCGACTGCCTGGTCGGGCTGGACGCCCGGGCGCGCTGAACGGGCGGTGGCACGATGCGCGCCGTGATGCCCCTGCCCGCCACCGCCCGGCCCCGGGCCTGGTCGTCCCCGGCCGGGCTGGCCGCGCTGCTCGGGCTGGCCGCGCTGGCGCTGCTGGTGGCCGGGCTGTCGGCCGGCAGCGAGGGCTTCAGCCTGGCCTGGGGCGCGGATGCCGAGCTGATCCGTGCCATCCGCGCGCCGCGCAGCCTGGGCGCGCTGGCCGCCGGCGCGCTGCTGGGCCTGGCCGGCGCCATTGCCCAGGGCCTGTTCCGCAACCCGCTGGCCGACCCCTACCTGCTGGGCTCGGCCGCCGGCGCCGGGCTGGGCGTGGTCAGCGTGCTGGCCGCCGGCAGCCTGGCCGGGCTGTCGCTGGGCCTGGCCACGCCGGACTGGCTGCCGCGGCTGGGCCTGGTCGGCGCCGCCTTTGCCGGCGCGCTGGGCGGCACCAGCCTGACGCTGCTGCTGGCCGGCGGCGCCGCGCGGCCGCTGAAGCTGCTGCTGTGCGGCGTGGTGGTCGGCGTGCTGGCCGGCGCGCTGTCGGACCTGCTGATGCTGGTCTCGCCCGAGGCGCTGCGCGGCAAGCAGGTCTTCCTGCTCGGCACCACCGGCTTCCTGGGCTGGGACAGCGTCGCGCTGATGGCCGCCGCGCTGGCCGTGGTCGGCCCGGTGGCAGTGCGCTTCGCCCGCGCGCTGGACGCGCTGGTGCTGGGCGAGGCCAGCGCCGCCAGCCTGGGCCTGCGCCTGCCGTCGGTGCGCCTGCTGCTGGTGGCGCTGATGGCCGGGGCCACCGGCACCGCGGTGTCGCAGGCCGGGCTGGTGGCCTTCGTCGGCCTGGTCGCGCCGCACCTGGTGCGGCGCTGCGTGGTCGTCACCCACGGTGCGCTGCTGGCGCTGTCGGCCGGCGCCGGCGGCGTGCTGCTGCTGGCCGCCGACGTGGCCGCGCGCAGCGTCATCGCGCCGCAGGAGCTGCCGGTGGGCGTGCTGACCGCGCTGCTGGGCGGCGTCTACCTGCTGTTGCTGCTGCGCCGGCGCACGGAGGGGGCGTGAGCGGCGTGCTGGCCACCGACCGCGGCCCCGCGGCGGCCCCGGGCGCCGGTGCCGTGCCGCTGCAGGCCGACGGCCTGCGCCTGGCGCTGGGCGGCCGCGCGGTGGTCGACGGCGTCTCGCTGGCGCTGCGCGCCGGCGAATGGGCGGCCCTGGTCGGCCCCAACGGCGCCGGCAAGAGCAGCCTGCTGTCGCTGCTGGCCGGGCTGCGCGCGCCGGACGCCGGCCGCGTCACGCTGGCCGGGCGGCCGCTGGCCGACTGGCCGGCCCGCGCGCGTGCGCAGCGCCTGGCCTGGCTGTCGCAGCAGGGCGAGTCGGACGGCGAGATCTCGGCGCTGGACGTGGTGCGCCTGGGCCGGCTGCCGCAGCAGGGCCTGTTCGGCGCGCCGACGGCGCATGACGAGGCCGTGGTGCGCGCCGCGATGGCCGAGACCGAGTGCGAAGCCTTCGCCGCGCGGCGGCTGAACGCGCTGTCCGGCGGCGAGTGCCAGCGCGTGCTGCTGGCGCGCGCGCTGGCGGTGGAGGCGCCGGTGCTGCTGCTCGACGAGCCCACCACCCACCTCGACGCGCCGCACCAGCGCGCGCTGGTGCGCAGCCTGGCGCGGCGCGCCCGTGCCGGCGCGGCGGTGGCCGCGGTGCTGCACGACCTGAACCTGGCCCTGGCCGCCGACCGCCTGCTGGTGATGGCCCGCGGCCGCCTGGTGGCCGACGGCGCGCCGGCCGAGCCGGCCGTGCGCGAGCAGCTGGTCGCGGTGTTCGACCACGCCTTCACCATCGAGGCCCTGGGCCCGGCCGAACAGCGCCGCTGGGTGGCCGTGCCGGCGCTCTGAAGCCGGACCCGCGCGCATGCAGATCGAAGCCCCGCCCGTCGACCGCGCCCGCGTGCCGCCCGCCGGCGCGCGCCGCGGCCTGGTGCTGGTGCACACCGGCGACGGCAAGGGCAAGAGCACCGCCGCCTTCGGCCTGGCGCTGCGCGCCCATGGCCGTGGCAAGGCCGTGCACGTCTACCAGTTCATGAAGGTGCCCAGCGCGCGCTTCGGCGAGCACCGCGCCTTCGCCCGGCTGGGCCTGCCGATCGAGGGCCTGGGCGACGGCTTCAGCTGGAAGAGCCGCGACCTGGACCACAGCGCCGCACTGGCGCGCGCCGGCTGGGCCCGCGCCGAGGCGACGATCCGCGCCGGCACGCACTTCCTGGTGGTGCTCGACGAGGTCATGTACCCGCTGCGCTACGGCTGGATCCCGCTGGACGCGGTGCTGGCCTGCCTGCGCGAACGGCCGCCGCAGGTCCACGTGCTGCTGACCGGCCGCGGCGCGCCGGACGAACTGGTGGCGCTGGCCGACACCGTGACCGAGATGCGCGCCGTCAAGCACCACTTCCGGGCCGGCGTGCCGGCGCAGCGGGGGATCGAGGATTGAACGCGGCCACCGATGCCCGCCGCCGCGCCGCGGTCAGCTGGAGCGGCGGCAAGGACGCCTGCCTGGCCGCGCTGCTGGCGCGCGCGCAGGGCTGGTCGGTCGAGCGCTACGTCACGATGTGCGAGCCCGACGGCGCCAGCAAGAGCCACGCGCTGCCGCCGGCCGTGCTCTCCGCGCAGGTGGCGGCGCTGGGGGGCTGCTGGCAGCCGGTCTTCGTGGCGCCGGGGCGCTATGCCGAGGCCTTCCACGACACGCTGTGCCGGCTGCACGACCAGGGCTTCGAGGCCATGGTGTTCGGCGACATCGACCTGCAGGCCCACCGCGACTGGCTGGAGCCGGCCTGCGCCCGCGCCGGGCTGCAGGCCGTGTTCCCGCTGTGGGGCCGCCCGCGCGCGGCGCTGGCCCAGGAAGTGATCGCCCGCGGCATCCGCGCGCGCCTGGTCTGCGTGGACACCGGCCGGCTCGACGGCGGCTTCTGCGGCGCCGACTACGACGCCGCGCTGCTGGCGCGCCTGCCCACCGGCGTCTGCCCGGCCGGCGAGGACGGCGAGTTCCACACCCTGGTGGTCGACGCGCTGGGCTTCGCCGCGCCGCTGGACCTGGTGTGCGGCGCGCCGCGCGACGTGGCCTCGGCGCCGCCGCTGCGGCCCACCGTGCTGCGCCTGCTGCCGGTGGCGCTGCGGGCGGGCAGGGCGGCCGCGCCCGCGCCGGCGCGGGAGCCGCGGCGGTGAGCGCCCGCGCGGTGATGGTGCTGGGCTGCACCAGCGGCGCCGGCAAGAGCTGGCTGGCCACCGCGCTGTGCCGCTGGTACGCCCGCCAGGGCCTGCGCGTGGCGCCGTTCAAGGCGCAGAACATGAGCAACCACGCCCGCGTCGTCGCCCTGGCCGACGCCGCCGGCGGCGGCACCGGCGAGATCGGCAGCGCGCAGTACTTCCAGGCCCTGGCCGCGCGCGCCGTGCCCGACGTGCGCATGAACCCGGTGCTGCTCAAGCCCGAGGCCGACACGCGCAGCCAGGTGGTGCTGATGGGCCGCGTCCACCCCGAGCTGACCACGATGCCCTGGCGCGAGCGCAGCGCGCTGCTGTGGCCCACCGCGCAGGCGGCGCTGCGGGCGCTGCAGGCCGAGGCAGACGTGCTGGTCATCGAGGGCGCCGGCTCGCCGGCCGAGATCAACCTGGCGGCCAACGACTACGTCAACACCTTCACCGCGGTCGAGTCGGGCGCGGCCTGCCTGCTGGTGTCGGACATCGACCGCGGCGGCGCCTTCGCCCACCTGCACGGCACGCAGGCGCTGATGGACGCCCAGGTGCGCCGCCAGCTGCGCGGCTACGTGCTCAACCGCTTCCGCGGCGACCCGGCGCTGCTGGCCCCGGCGCCGCAGATGCTGCAGGACCTGACCGGCCTGCCCACGCTGGCCGTGGTGCCGATGCTGCGCGACCACGGCCTGCCCGAGGAGGACGCGGTGCCCGGCGACGCCGCGCCCGCCGACGGCGCGCCGCGCGTGGCCGTGCTGGCCACGCCGCACGCCAGCAACCTCGACGAGTTCGAGCCGCTGCGCGCTGCCGGCGTGGCCCTGCGCTTCGTGCGCGACGCCGCGGTGCTGCGCCAGGCCGACTGGCTGCTGCTGCCCGGCAGCAAGCACACGCTGGCCGACCTGGCCTGGGTGCGCGCCCAGGGGCTGGACGCGGCCATCGCCGCGCATGCCGCGGCCGGCAAGCCGCTGCTGGCGGTGTGCGGCGCGCTGCAGTGGCTGGGCGCGGTGGTCGACGACCCGCTGGGGCTGGAAGGCGGCGCCCCGGCCCGCGCCGCCGGCCTGGGCCTGCTGCCGCTGCACACGCGCTTTGCGCCGGCCAAGCGGCTGCAGCGCGCCACGCACCGCCTGGGCGCGCTGGCCGGGCCCTGGGCGCCGCTGTCCGGGCTGGCGGTGGACGGCTACGAGATCCACTTGGGCCAGACCGCGGCGACCGACGCCGCGCTGGCGCCGGTGGTGCAGGGCGCCGACGGCACGCCGCTGGGCTGGCAGCGCGGGCCGGTGCTGGCGCTGTACCTGCACGGCCTGTTCGAGAACCCGGCGGTGGTGCAGGCCCTGTTCGGCCGCAGCGCGCCGCCGCTGGAGGCCGCCTTCGAGCGCCTGGCCGACGCGGTGGACGCCGCCTTCGCGCCCGGCGCGCTGATGGGCCTGCTGCGGCCGGCGGGCTGACGCCAGCCGCCGCGGCCTCAGGCCCCGCCGCTCACCAGCCGGCCTCGCGCCACCACACGGCCAGCGCGGCGCGGGCGAAGCGGGCCGCGGCCGACTCGGGCAGCGCCTGGGTCACCACGTGGCCGCGCCAGACCTGGCCGGCCAGCGCCTCGTGGCCGCCCTGGATCGGGCCCTCGACACGGTAGCTGACGCGGTAGACCGCGTGCTCGGGCAGGTGGCGGCCGTCGAGCTCGCGGGTCGGCACCGAGCCGCCCAGTCCAGCGCTGAAGCCGGCGTCGGGCAGCTGGTGGGTGGCGTCGTGGGCGATGGCGGTGACCGTCAGGTCCAGCGGCTCGCCGAAGCGGCCGTCGGGGTAGAAGCGGGCGCGGTGGCCGACGGCGATGCGCCGGAGCTCGGCCTCGTCGATGTAGGCCTCGACCTGCCAGTCGCCCTGGGCGATCACGGTGGCCAGCGGCTCGCGCGCGGCCACCCAGTCGCCGGCGCGCAGGTCGGGGTCGCGCCAGCGCAGCTGGCCGTCGAAGGGCGCGGTGGCGGTGCGCTCCTGCACCTTGGCCTGCAGGCCGCGGCGCGTGGCCAGCGCGGTGGACAGCTGGGCCTGCGCCACCTGCCAGCGGCTGCGCAGCTCGCCCTGGGTGGCGGCGGCGTCGGCCTCGGCGCTGTAGCGGCGGATGCGGCTGGCCGCCTGGGCCAGCTGCTCGCGCTCCTGCTCGGTGGCGAAGACCAGCAGCGGCGCGCCGGCGCGCACCGTGGCACCGTCGGCCACCTCCAGCCGGGCGATGCGCCCGGCCACCGGGGCGTAGACCACCTGGGCGGAGCCGGTGTGCAGCAGGCCGCTGGCGCCCAGGCGCCCGGGCAGCGGCCAGGCCAGCGCGGCCAGCACGGCGGCCGCCAGCGCGGCGCTGAGCAGGCTGCGCCGGCGCTGGCGGATGAGGGGCCACAGCCGGGCCCAGACCTTGATTTCGGCAGCGATGGGCATGAGGACGAACCAGACGATCTCGACGAGGAACAGCAGGATGCCGACCAGCTTGATGAAGAAGCCGTAGACCAGCAGGGCGATGCCCAGGAACAGCGCCAGCCGGTAGGCCCAGACGAAGTAGGCGAAGGCCACCAGCCCGCGCCGGCGCGCCGGCGTGAAATGCTCGGGCGGCTCGATGCGCAGGTCGAACAGCCACTCGCGCAGCTGCCAGCGCGCCAGCGCGAAGGCGCGCTGGTGCAGGTTGGGCATCTCCAGCCAGTCCGACAGCACGAAGTAGCCGTCGAAGCGCATGAAGGGGCTGCAGTTGACCAGCAGCGTGCTGATCCAGGTGGTGGTGGCCAGCAGGAAGGCGGCCTGGCGCAGGCCGCCGTCGGGCAGCAGCGCCCAGGCCAGCGTCGCCCACACCGCCACCAGCAGCTCGGTGGCCACGCCGGCGGCGGCGATCTGCAGGCGCTGCCAGCGGTCGGCCAGCTTCCAGGCGTCGTTGGTGTCGGTGTAGGGCACCGGCCACAGCACCATGAAGGCCAGGCCCATGGTCGGCACGCGGCAGCCGTGGCGCTTGGCCGTCAGGCCGTGGCCCAGCTCGTGCAGCGCCTTCACCGCCACCAGGGTCAGCGCGTAGCTGGCGAAGCCGGCCGGCGTCATCAGGTCGACCAGGGTGGCGCGGAAGGCCTCCCACTGCCGCGCCACCAGGGCCAGGCCGGCCACGCCGGCCAGCGCGGTCAGCGCCAGGAAGCCGCGCGTCCACAGCCCGCCCAGCACGGGCAGCAGCCGGCCCAGCAGCGCGTCCGGACGCAGCAGCGGCACGCGGAAGAACAGGTAGTTGTGCAGCAGCCACTGCAGCGCGCCGTGGCGGCCGGCGGCGGCGCGGCGCGCCAGCGCGGCCGAGCTGTCGGCGCCGGTCTGCTGCAGCAGCTCGTTGCGGCGCAGGAAGTCCAGGACCTCGGCCACGTCCTCCGGCTCGGGGGCCAGCGTGGTCTCGGCGGCGATGGCGGCGACGATGGCCTCGGGGCCGTGCTCGCCGTCCAGCGGCCAGTGGGCCAGCACCTCGAAGGTGAGCCAGTCGAGCTGGTAGTACTGGTGCTTGACCGGGTCGTGCAGCGTCCAGCGGGGCTGGCCGTCGCGGCCGCGCGGGCCGGGGTGCAGGGCCAGCTCCTGGCGCAGCGGCGGCAGCGCCGCGGCGCGCACCGGCGCGCCGGCGCTGGCGTTCGTGGCATCGGACCCCGGGGCGCCGGCGGGCGGCGCGGGCAGCGGGGGCAGGGCGGCGGCGCTCATCGTCGGGGACGTGCGCTCACAGGCCCAGGAACTCGCGCACCGCAGCCAGCGGCCGGCGCAGCACCCAGTAGGCCAGGCGCACCTCCTCGCCCTCCAGCCGCGCCGTGCCCTTCTGGCCGATGCGCTGGGGCGTCGCGGCGTCCAGCGTGGCGCGCACGCGGTAGGCCTGCTGGCCGTCGGGGCGGCGCTGCGCCTCGTGGGCCATGTAGCGCACGGTGGCGCCGAGCGATTCGGTCGGGCTGGCGCTGAGGTAGAAGCGCAGCTTGGCGCCGGGCGGCAGCGGGATCGCGTCGCCCAGCGTCACCCAGGCCTCGATCTCCTTGTCGTCGGGCGCGGCCAGGCGCATCACGCGCTCGCCGGTGGCCACCGGCTTGCCGGTCCACTCGGCGGGGTCGTCGAACAGCGCGACGCCGTCGGCCGGCGCCAGCACCTGCGAGCGGCCCAGCTGCTGGTCGATCAGCGCCAGCTCGGCGCGCTTCTCGGCGACGTTGCCGCGGGCGGCCGGCAGGCTGGCGCGGGCCTTGTTGTCGTACAGCGACTGCTGGTCGACCTGGCGCAGCTCGGTCTCGGCGGTGGCCAGGGCCTGCACGGCCACGGCGCGGCGGCTGGACAGGGCCAGGTCGTCGAAGGCGAACAGCGGCTGGCCGCGCTTGACGGTCTCGTTGGGTCGGACCAGCACACGCTGCACCACGCCGTCCAGCGGCGCGCGCACCGCCACCGGGTTGGCCGGCACCAGCTCGCCCGGCGCCAGCACCGACAGGTGCACCGGCACGGCGCCCAGCGCGGCCAGGCCCAGCGCCGCGGCACCCAGCAGCAGCGGTGTGCGGCCGGGCCGGGCCCAGCGCAGCCGCGGGCCCTGCCGCTGCGCGGCCTGGGCGAGGTCGATCAAATGCCAGTGCGCGACCCAGTCGGCCAGCAGGGCCTGTTCCTCGGCGCGCCAGTCTTCGTCGCGGGCCAGCAGCAGGCCGCCGCGCGCGTCGCCCTGGCCGAAGGGCAGCCACAGCGCCGCGGCCGGCCACCACTCGTCCCAGGCCTCGGCCACCGAGGCCGGCAGCGCCGCCAGGTCGACTGGGCCGGCCGGCAGGTCGGCCAGGGCCTGGCACAGCGGCTGCAGCCACTGCACATAGGGCACGTTGCGCTCGACCTGGGCCACGCCGGACAGCGTGACCACGCCGCCGCGGGCGCGCCACAGCACGGCCTGGCGGTAGGGCGCGAGCAGGTGCGTGTCGTTGGCGACGATGAACTGCAGCGCCGCCGGGTCGGCGGTCTCGCGCGCCCGGTGCAGCAGCGTCAGCAGGTGCCTGGTGTCGTCGAGGACGAAGGGGGCGAGCATCGGTCAGGCCTTGGGGGTCGGGCGCGCGTCGCCGCGGGGCGCCTCCAGCACCACGGCGCGGCGCGGCGGCGCCTGGTCGCGCAGCTGCTGCTGCAGGCTGACGCGGCCGGGGCGCTGCGCGGGGCGTTGCGCCGGCGGGG
>Ga0255209_1000024_pt1 | contig 74656 bp, 60 predicted proteins | sample Miss_Miss_RepC_8_FD_183026 | JGI IMG/M metagenome (GOLD analysis project Ga0255209, IMG submission 183026) | Freshwater microbial communities from Mississippi River, Louisiana, United States - Miss_Miss_RepC_8d | ecosystem: Environmental > Aquatic > Freshwater > River | place: USA: Louisiana...
CTACCCGCGCCACCAATCCCCAGGTAACCTCCGCCATGACTTCCCCTTTCCGATCAGATTGAACTTCCGCAAGTCAATCTTGGTACCTCGATACCGTTTCAGGACTGGGGAAGTCCCTTCGTATTCGTTCAACCCGACGTTCGCCAGCCGGCTACGCCGTCTGTCGCCCGCGGGTGAGCTCAAACGTTGAGCGGCGGTTTCAGGGCGATGAGTTCATGCCTATTGATGACCGCAACGGGTGGTGAGCAGCCTGCCCTGACCGGGAAGAACCGTCATTGGCGCTGCGTCGAACCTCCGAGCAGGGCCGACGGCCGCGTCGTCCTGGGCCGTGTCCCAGGTGCTTGATGAGCCAGCCGAGGCCGGTCGACACGGCGTTGCAAAGGGGCGGGTTCGGCTGCGAGGCAACCCGGGGCTGAAGGTCGCCACGGTGTGGCAATAGCCCGCCGGTGCTCCGTGCGCTGCCCGCCTGGCCGGAACCCGGCGGCCGCACGGTCGGGCCGCCCGTTGTCAGCCGGGGGGCGTCAGCACCGACCCGACCATCGCCTTCAGCGCCCGACGTCCGGCCGCGTTGGTGGTCCGCCACGCGCGCAGCGCCTGTTCGAGGAAGGCCTGCTCGGCGGCGGTCGGCGCGGCAGGGGGCTGCGGCGTGTCCAGCCATCCCGCGGGCTTGCCGCGGTGCTGCTCGATCTGGCGCGCCAGCTTGTCGCCGATGGGCCGGGCCGATTTGATCTGGCTCCACATGCTCGGGGAGATCTCCAGCCGGGCCGCGAAGGCCTGTTCCAGGCCCTTGGGCGGGGCACCGGCCGCAATGGACTCTTCTGCAAAGGCCTGGAACAGCTGCAGCACGTTCTGCCGCCGGGTCATGGTGGGGTTGGCCTCGGTGGGCATGCGGGCGTTGTCGTTCTATGGGAGGAGGCGCGATTGTCCGCCTTGCTTGACGCTGGAGTAAAGACTGTTTACAGTCGATCGCAATGCAGTACCCACTGCATGCCCGCCCAACTCTGAATGCCGCACGTGCGCGAGTCCATCGTGTCGTTCCCCTCCACAGCGTTCCCGCATCCTGCCCGCGTCGGCCGGCCGTCGTTCGTGCCTTCGGGTGTGGTCGAAGGACGGCAACCATCGCGCGGCAGGACTCGGGTCCACCGGGGAGAAGGCTCCGCCTGAGCGAGCCTTCCCAGCTCTGCGTGCAGAGGCCCGGTGTCCGCAAGGCGCCGGGCCTTTTGCATGGGGCGTCCGGTTCACGGTTGCCCGTAGGGCGCCAGCCAGGAGCTTCACTCCGGATGTGTCCCGGCACTCCGCGCCGCAGCATGGTGTTGGCGGCCCGGGATGTGCGCGGTCTGACGAGACCGCCGTGCAGCGAGACACCACGTCCGCCAGGACCCTCGCGTCGGGGCACATCCGAAGTGGAGCCCCCCTCAAACCCGCCTCGTTAGCTCAGTGGAAAGAGCAACCGGTTCCGAACCGGTGGGTCGGCCGTTCGAATCGGTCACGAGGCGCCAGTCAACCCGTCGCACCGCCGATCGCCGTCGGCGGACTGCCGGGCGATGACGTCGTTGGAGAAGTCGCATGTCCAGTCGGTTTCTGGTCGAACAGGTGCCCGGTGGCGTGCCGGTCAAGATGTGGACGCAAGGCGTTCCGGTGGAGCCTCAGGCGCTCCAGCAGCTGCGCAACACGGCGCGTCTGCCGGTCGTGTTCCGCCACATCGCCGCCATGCCCGACGTGCACTATGGCCTGGGCGCCACCGTCGGCTCGGTGGTGCCGACGCTGCGGGCCATCATCCCGGCGGCCGTGGGCGTGGACATCGGCTGCGGCATGATCGCGACGAAGACCACGCTGCGCGCGCAGGACCTGCCCGACACCCTTGGCCCGCTGCGCGCAGCGATCGAGCAGGCCGTGCCGCACGGCCGCCGGCCCGGCGCGCGCGACCCGGGCGCCTGGCACGACGTCCCTGCCACCGTCGACGCCGCCTGGGCGGCGCTGGCCCCCGGTTTCGAGGCGCTGTGCCAGGACCACCCGCGCCTGCGGCAAGCCAACCACCGCAAGCACCTGGGCACGCTGGGCACCGGCAACCACTTCATCGAGGTCTGCCTGGACGAGCTGGGCGCGGTGTGGTTCATGCTGCACTCCGGCTCCCGCGGCGTGGGCCATGCCATCGGCACGATGTTCATCGACCTGGCCAGGCAGGACGCGATCCGTCAGAACGCCAACCTGCCGGACAAGGACCTGGCCTACTTCGAGGAGGGCGCGCAGCACTTCGACGACTACGTGCGCGCCGTGGCGTGGGCTCAGCGCTACGCGGCGCTGAACCGCCAGGTGATGATGGACCGCGTGATCGCCGCGGCCCGCACGGTGATTGGCCGGCCGTTCGGCAGCCAGGTCGAGGCCGTGAACTGCCACCACAACTACGTGCAGCGCGAACTGCACTTCGGCCAAGAGGTGTATGTCACCCGCAAGGGCGCGGTGAGCGCGCAACGCGGCCAGCTGGGGATCATCCCGGGCAGCATGGGCGCACGCAGCTTCATCGTGCGTGGCAAGGGCCACCGCGACAGCTTCCACAGCTGCTCGCATGGCGCCGGCCGCTGCCTGAGCCGGCACGCCGCCCGCGCGCGGTTCACCCTGGCCGACCACGCCCTGGCGACGGCCGGTGTCGCGTGCCGACAGGACGCCGAGGTGCTGGACGAGACCCCGGCGGCCTACAAGGACATCGACGCGGTGATGGCCGCGCAGGACGACCTGGTGGAGGTGGTGCACACGCTCAAGCAGGTGGTCTGCGTCAAGGGATGAGGCGCCGTCACGCGGCGGGCGCCTGGGTCAACCGTGGCCCTGCGTGGCGTCGGCCCCGGCCAGCTGCGGCACCGGGGCGCAGGGCAGCGACACGGTCAGCTCGGTGCTGTCGTCCGCGTCGCTGGTGCGCATGGCGATGTGGCCGCCCTGGGCCTCGGTGAGCAGGCGTGCCGAGTAGGTGCCCAGGCCGCTGCCGCCGCGCTTGCCGCCGGTGACGTAGCGCTCGAAGAAGCGCTCGCGCACGTCCTGCGCCACCGCGCCCTGGTTGCGGATGGTCACCGCCACCTCGGCGCCCGCGGTCACCTGCAGGCGCACCGTGCTGCCGGCCGGCGCAGCCTCGCAGGCGTTGCGCAGCAGGTTGTTCAGCACCGAGGTGCACAGCGCGCGGTCGGCCAGCGCCCAGGCCGGCTCGGTGGCCAGGTCGAAGGCCAGCGACTTGGACTCGCGCCACACCCCGGCCAGGTCCACCGCCTGGCGGACCAGCTCCTCCAGGTCCACCGGCTCGGCCTCGTAGCTGAAGGTTCCGGCCTCGATGCGCAGCATCGCGCCCGAGAGGTTCATCGTGTCCAGCGCCTGCGTGCCGGCCACCGTGACCAGCCGGGCCAGGCGCCGCGCCGACACCGGCAGCCCGGGCACCTGGTCCAGCAGGTGTGCGGCGCCCAGCACGCCGGCGATCGGGCTGCGCAGGTCGTGGCGCAGCAGCTCCTCCACGCCCTCGCGGGCGCGCGCGGCGGCGATCTGGGCGTCCAGCTCGGCCTGGCGCTGCTTGTGGCGGTCCACCCAGCGCATGAAGTTGCGCACGCGCAGGCGCAGCAGGTCGGGGTCGATGGGCTTGGTCACGTAGTCCACCGCGCCCAGGTCGAGGCCGCGCTTCTCGTGCCGCGTCTCGTGCAGCGCGGTGACGAAGACCACCGGGATGGTCTCGCTGGTCGGGTGCTCGCGCATGCGGCGGGCGACCTCGAAGCCGTCCATGCCCGGCATCATCACGTCCAGCAGCACCAGGTCGGGCGGGCTGTCGCCGGTGCAGATCTGCAGCGCGCGCTCGCCGCTGCGCACCGCGCGCACCTCGTACTCGTCGGCGAACAGCTGGGCCACCAGCTGCAGGTTCTCGGGCGTGTCGTCGACCACCAGCAGGCTGTGCCGGGTGCCGGCCGGGCGCGGCGCCGGGGGCGCGGCGGGCTCGCGCCGGCCCACCGACTGCACCAGCTTGCTCTGCAGCAGCGTGCCGGTGTAGGGCTTGACCAGCAGCTCGGACACGCCGCTGGCAATCGCCTCCTCGACCTCGTCGGGGCCGGCGTCGGCGGTGACCATCACCATGCCCACGTGGCGCAGCCGCTCGTCGGCGCGCACGGCCTTCAGCAGGGCCAGGCCGTCCATCAGCTTGGTGTTCCAGCCCGACAGCACCACGTCGAAGCGCTGGCCCCGCATGCGCTGCAGCGCATCGGCGGTGCCGGCCGCGGCCGTGATGCGCGTGGCGCCGAGGGCCTCGAGCTGCGCCACCATCGCGGCGCGCAGCGCGTCGGAGGCTTCGACGACGAGGATCTCCAGGGTCTGAATCTGCATAATGTCCACCGCATGGGCGGTGTCGTGCCACGCGCCCGGCCCGTCACCGCAGCCTGCTCCGGCCCGCGGCCCGTTCGCTCGATCATCGCATGGGTTCCCGGGCCGTCCGCCCCGCTGCGGGCAGGCCCGGCCCCGCAGCCGCCACCGCCCGACATGCCCGCCGCCCGCCCCCGCTGCCCCTGGCCGACACCGCTGGCGCGGGCATGGGGCCGGTGGCCCCGGTGGGCCGCACGGCTGGCCGGCGTCGCCATGGTGCTGTGGCTGGCACCCGCCGCTGCCAGCGCCGCCGATGCGGTGCGCCTGCAGCTGAAGTGGCTGCACCAGTTCCAGTTCGCCGGCTACTACGCGGCGCTGGAGAAGGGCTACTACCGCGAGGCCGGCATCGACGTGACGATCGTCGAGGGCGGCCCCCAGCTGTCGGCGCTGGACGAGGTGCTGGCCGGGCGGGCCGAGTTCGGCGTCGGCACGTCCTCGGTGCTGGTGCGGCGCGCGCAGGGCGCGCCGCTGGTGGTGCTGGCGGCGGTGTTCCAGCACGCGCCCACGGTGCTGCTGGTGCCGCGCCGCGACGAGCGCGTGCCCAGCCTGTCCGAGCTGCAGGCCGCGCGCCTGCTCGACGCCCCCGACAGCGACGACATCGACGCGATGCTGCTGGCCCACGGCGTGGACTACCGCCAGCTGCCGCGCATCCCGCACGGCGGCAAGGCGCGCTGGCTGGCCGACGGCCTGGCCGATGCGATGGTGGCCTACAGCACCAACGAGCCCTTCGAGCTGGACCGCATGGGCGCCCGCTACGTGGCCTATTCGCCGCGCGACGCCGGCATCGACTTCTACGGTGACAACCTGTTCACCACCCAGGCGCTGCTGACCAAGCGGCCCGACCTGGTGCGCGCCTTCCGCGCCGCCAGCCTGCGCGGCTGGCGCTACGCGCTGTCGCACCAGGCCGAGGTGATCGAGCTGATCCTGCGCCGCTACTCGCAGGCCAAGTCGCGCGAGGCGCTGACCTTCGAGGCGCTGCAGACCGCGCCGCTGATCCAGGCCGACCTGGTGGACGTGGGCTACCAGAGCCCCGAGCGCTGGCAGGCCATCGCCGGCACCTACCAGGCGCTGGGCATCCTGAAGGACGCCCAGGTGCCGCCCGGCCTGGTGTTCGACCCCGACCGCGACGCGGCCGACCGGCGGCTGCACACCGTGGCCGGCCTGTCGGCGGCGGCGGTGCTGCTGGCGCTGGGCGTGGCGGGCTGGATCCTGGCGCTGAACCGCCGGCTGCAGCTGCAGGTGCAGGCGCGGCAGGCCGCCGAGGAACGTGCCGCGCAGCAGGGCCGCGACTTCGTGGCCATGGCCGACGCGCTGCCGGTGGCCGCCTACCACTCGCGCAACCACCCGGACGGCCGCACCGAGGTGCACTTCTTCGCCGCGCCGGCCGAGCGCATCCTGGGCGTGCCCATCGCCGAGCTGCGCGCCGACCCGGCCTCGCGCTGGCGCCACATCGTGCCCGAGGACGCCGACATCCCGCGCCGCATGGTGCAGCAGGCCATCGCGCGCGTGCGCGCCGGCGAGCCGAACGTGCGCCTGGAGATCGAGGCGCGGGTCGAGTTCGACGGCCGCCGGCGCTGGGTGCGCTCGCTGGCCGTGCCCGACCGCGTCTACCGCGACGGCTGGGTGTCCTGGAACGGCTGCTTCGAGGACATCACCGCGCGCAAGCTGGCCGAGGCCGCGCTGCAGCAGGAGCAGCAGCGCCTGCAGGCCACGCTGGACGCCTCGCCGGTGGGCGTGGCCATCGTGGTCGACGGCGTGGCCGTGCTCAGCAACCCGCGCATGCGCGAGCTGGTGCTGCTGACCGGCCAGCGCGAGCCCTCGGCCTTCGTGCAGCCCGGCCTGGGCGACCGGCTGCGCGCCCTGGTGGCGCGCGACGGCGCGGCCCGCGACGTCGAGACCCAGGTCTGGGGCCCGGCCGGCGAGGTGCGCGACGTGCTGGTGACCTACCTGCCCACGCAGTACGAGGGCCGCCCCGCCGACCTGGTGTGGATGGTCGAGGTGACCCGGCTGAAGGCGGTGCAGAAGGCGCTGGAGGAGGCCAAGGCCGCGGCCGAGGAGGCCACGCTGGCCAAGTCCAGCTTCCTGGCCAACATGAGCCACGAGATCCGCACGCCGATGAACGCGATCATCGGCATGGCCTACCTGGTCGCGCGCAGCGAGCTGCCGCCCAAGCTGCGCGCCTACGTGCACAAGATCAGCCGCGCCGCCAACTCGCTGCTGACGCTGATCGACGACATCCTGGACCTGTCCAAGATCGAGGCCGGCCGCATGGTGCTGGAGGTCGCCGACTTCGACCTGACCGAGGTGCTGCGCCACGTCGCCACGGTGACCGCCGGGCGCGCCCAGGACAAGGGGCTGGAGTACCTGCTCGACGTCGCCCCCGAGGTGCCGCGGGCCCTGCGCGGCGACGCGGGGCGCCTGGGCCAGGTGCTGGTCAACCTGATGGGCAACGCGGTGAAGTTCACCGACCGCGGCGAGGTGCGGCTGTCGGTGCGCGTGCTGGCCGACGACGCGCGCGGCCTGCGCCTGCAGTTCAGCGTCCGCGACACCGGCATCGGCATCGCGCCCGAGCAGGCCGGCCGGCTGTTCGAGGCCTTCCGCCAGGCCGACGAGTCGACCACGCGGCGCTTCGGCGGCAGCGGCCTGGGCCTGTCGATCTGCCGCCGCCTGGTGCAGCTGATGCAGGGCCAGATCGACTTCGCCAGCACGCCCGGCGCCGGCACCGAGTTCCGCTTCGATGCCCTGCTGGGCCATGCGCTGGCGGCGCCGGCGGTGCCGGCCCCGGTCGTGCCGGGCGCGCTCAACGGCCTGCGCGTGCTGGTGGTCGACGACAACGCCTCGGCCTGCGAGGTGCTGCAGCAGGCCCTGGCCGGGCTGCCGCTGCAGGTGCACACGGCCGACAGCGGCGAGGCCGCGCTGGCCTGGCTGGCCGAGCCGGGGCACCACGCCGACCTGGCCCTGGTGGACTGGCGCATGCCGGGCATGGACGGGTTGGCGCTGGCGCGCCGGCTCAAGCGCGACTTCACGCCGCCGCCGCGCGTCATCCTGGTCACCGCCTTCGGCAGCGACGAGCTGCGCCAGGAGGCCGACACCGCCGGGGTCGACGGCTTCCTGGCCAAGCCGGTGGACAGCTCGGCGCTGATCGACGCCCTGGTCGCGCTGCCCGGCAGCGGCGTCGGCCCCGCCGCGCCGCCGGTGCACCCGGAGACGCTGCCCGACTTCAGCGGCGGCCGCGTGCTGCTGGTCGACGACAACGAGGTCAACCGCGACCTCGCCGTCGAGCTGCTGCAGCTGGTGGGCGTGCACTGCGTGCTGGCCGCCAACGGCCGCGAGGCGCTGGACCGGCTGGCCGAGGTCGAGCCGACGCACTTCCACGCCGTGCTGATGGACCTGCAGATGCCGGTGATGGGCGGCTACGAGGCGACCCGGCTGATCCGCGCCGACGCCCGCTGGGCCCGCCTGCCGGTGCTGGCGATGACCGCGCATGCGCTGGCCGACGAGCGCGCGCGCTGCCTGCAGGCGGGCATGAACGACCACATCGCCAAGCCGATCCAGCCGCAGCGCTTCTTCGACGTGCTGGCGCGCTGGCTGCCGGTGGCTCCGGCCGGCGCGGCGCGGCGCGCACCCGGCGACGTGCCCGACGACGCGCCCGCCGACCAGCCCGCGGACCTGCCCGCCCAGGCCGGGGCGGACGCGCCCGCCACCCCGCCGCCGTGGGAGGTCGCGCTGCGCGCGCTGCCGGCACTGGCGGTGGACGCCGCGCTGGAGCGCGTGCTGGGCCGGCGCGACAGCTACGAGGCGCTGCTGCGGCGCTTCGTCGAGCGCCAGCCGGGCCAGCTGGCCGAGGGGGCCGCCGCGCTGGCCGACGGCCGCCTCGATGACGCGGTGCGCGCGGCCCACACGCTGCGCGGCGCTGCGGCGACCATCGGCGCCGACGCGCTGGCGCAGCAGGCCGCCGCGCTGGAGGCCGCGCTGGCCGCCGGCCTGCCGGCGGCCGAGGCCGCGCCGCGGCTGGCCGCATTGGACCAGGCCCTGCTGGCGCTGGTGGCGGCGCTGCAGGGCGCGCTGACGGCACCCGCCGCAGCGCCCGCGCCCGAAGCCGGCCCCGGGGCCGGCGCCGACCCGGGCCCGCCCGACGGGGCGGCGCTGCAGCCGGTGCTCGACGAGATCGAGCGCCTGCTGGCGCGCGACGACGTGCGCGCGATCGACCTGCTGCAGCAGCACGCCGCGGCGCTGACGGCCCTGCTGGGCGGCCGCTTCGCCCGCGTGCAGCGCGAGGCTGGCGACTACGCCATGCCCGAGGCCCTGCAGGCCCTGCGCGAGGCCCGCGCGGCGCTGGCCGGCGCGGCCGGCGCCGGCTGAGCGGCCGCGGCGGGGCCCGGCCTCACTCGACCATCTTGTAGGTCAGCTGGGCCTTGCGGCTGCCCGGCTCGTAGGTCCAGATGTGGGTCACCGAGCCCTTGCGCACGTTGACCAGGGCCACCGCGTTGGCGTCGGCAGCCACGGTCAGCGACTCCAGCCGGCTGTTGCCCTTGTCGTAGGTGCTCTCCAGGTCGGGCAGCAGCTTGGCCAGCGGCTGCACCTCGTCGAGCTCGCCGCGGTCGTTGAACAGCAGCAGCTCGCCCGCGTCCGACACCGCGACGTAGCCGCCGGTGCCCGGGTGGTAGGCCAGGCCCAGCAGGTCGCGGTTCTGCAGCGAGCGCGCGCCCAGCCATTTCTTCTGGCGCGTGTCGTAGCGGTAGAAGTAGCCCTCGCCGCCGAAGGAGACGATGGCCAGCACGCCCTGGCGCGGGTCCCAGGCCAGGCCGCTGCCCCAGGACAGCGGGGGCAGGCTGTCCGGCCAGTCGACCTTCTTCGACGGGCCGCCGAAGCCCTGCGGGTACCAGCGCAGCGTGCCGCCGTTGCCCTCCAGCGCGTAGGCCTCGCCGCCGTCGGCGATGGCCGCGGGCGCACCGTTCTGCGCCGCGCGCAGGCCGCCGCCGCGCACGATGCCGGTGTAGCGCTTGCCGTCCCGGGGCCCGGTGTTGGTCCAGGCCAGGCGCCGGCCGTCGATGCTGAGCAGGTCGAAGCCCATGCGCACCCGCGGCAGCTCGGGGCGCAGGCCCTCCAGGCTGAGATGGGCGTCGGCCGGGTAGGGGCCGGTCACCGGCACCAGCTCGGGCAGGGTGTAGCCACCGCGCAGCGCGGTGACCTTCTCGACGCCGTAGCGCGCGTGCAGCTTGGCGATCAGGTCGCGGAAGGGCAGGCCCGCGCTGTCGTAGGCGTAGGGCAGCTCGTCGGGCACCACCGGCACCCCGGGCGGGGCGAGCACGGTGGCGCGGCGCCCGTCGCTGGACGCGACGATGCCCTTGAGCTGCGTGCCCGGCGCCGGCAGCACCTTCCATTCGGTGGCGCCGTGCGAGCTGAGCACCAGCAGCACCGGCCGGGCCGGGTGGTTCAGGTGCACCTGGGTGGTCCGCGACGAGAACTGGTAGGCCGAGACCACGATCACGTCGGCCCCGGCCGCCCAGTTGGCCAGGCCCTGCGGGCCGGCGGCGGGCGCCAGCACGCGCTGGGCGGCATGGGGATCGGCGCGGGGGTCGGTGGCAGGGCCGCGGGCGCCGGGCGCGGCGCGGCTGTCCGGCGGCGGGGCCTCGCGCGGGGTGTCGCGCGGCGGGGTCGCGGCGCGGCTGTCGGCATCCAGGCGGCGGCCGGGGCTGGCGTCGGCGCAGGGCTGGGCCTGGTAGGACACGCCGCCCTGGGCGTCGGTGCAGCGGTAGACGGTGGCCCGGACGGTGCCGGCGGCCAGCAGCAGGCCCAGCGCGGCGGCGGTGGCGGCCGCCCGGGCGGCGGGATGGTGGAGCGTCTTCGGGAACAGGTTCATGCGCATCGGCGGTCGCGGGACGCCGGCGGTGGGGGCCGACGGTGGCCACCCGCAGGCGGTGCCGCCATTCTGCGTGGCGGGTGGCGCCGTGGTCTGCGCACTCTTGCCGCGCTGGCGCGGCGCCGTGGCGGCGGGCGGGCGCGCGCTCAGGCCGTGCCCGGGCCGCCGGCCGGCGGCGGGGCGGCAGGCGTGCCGGTGGCGGCCTCGGCGTCCAGCGCCTGCTTCACCAGCGCGGCCATCTGCCGCGCGGCGTCGCCGGGCTGGCGGCGCAGGCCCTGCACCGTGCCCACGCGGTCGTCCCGGGCCTCGTCCTGGCTGGCCTTGAGCCGGGATTCCAGGCGGTCGATGGGCAGCTCGATGCCGACGATGCCGCCCAGCAGCGCGTCCAGGTAGTCGGCCGGGGCGTCGGCCACGTGCCAGGGCGCGGGGCGCCCGGCCTCGTGGGCATCGGTCAGGCGGTCCAGCATCGCGCGCAGCCAGGCGCGGTCGTGCACCGCGCGGGCGCGGCCGTGGGCATGCACCACCGCGTAGTCCCAGGTCGGCACCACGCGGCCGTCGCGCGCCTTGCCGGGGTACCAGCCCGGGCTGACGTAGGCCTGCGGGCCCTGGAACACCACCACCGACGTGCTGCCGTCCGCGTCCAGCTGGCGCCACACCGGGTTGGCCCGCGACACATGGCCGACCAGCGTGCCCCGCGGCCCGCGCCCGCGGTCCAGGAAGAAGGGCAGGTGGTTGGCGACCAGGCCGTCGGCGCCGGCGCAGACCCAGCTGCCCAGCGGGTGCGCGGCGAGCAGCGCCAGCGCGGCCTCGGGGTCGGTGAAGCGGTGGTCGGGGTGCAGGTACATGGGGCGCCTCAGGCGCCGGCCAGCGCGTGCCGCAGCAGCGCCGCCGACAGGACGAACATGGTGGCCGCGATCACCGCGTCCAGCCACTGCCAGGCGCGCGGCCGGGCGAAGAACGGTGCCAGCCAGCGCGCGCCGAAGCCCAGCGCGCCGAACCACAGCGCGCTGGCCGTGCTGGCCCCGGCGACGAAGCTGCCGCGCAGCACCGGTGGCTGCTGCGCGCCGATGCTGCCGACCAGCACCACGGTGTCCAGGTAGACATGCGGGTTCAGCAGGGTGAAGGCCGCGGCCTGGGCCAGCGCGGCGGCGCGGCCCAGCGCGGCGCCGTCGGGCCGGGCCACCAGGGGCTGCGGCCGGCGGGCCCGGCGCAGCGCCTGCAGGCCGTAGACGGCCAGGAAGGCCGCGCCGCCCAGCGCCAGCGCGCGGACCAGCGCCGGGCGGCCGCCCAGCGCCTGGGCCAGGCCCAGCACGCCGGCGCTGATCAGCAGCGCGTCGGCCAGTGCGCAGAACAGCACCACGGCGCCGACCTGCTCGCGCCGCAGGCCCTGGCGCAGCACGAAGGCGTTCTGGGCGCCGATGGCCACGATCAGGCAGCCGCCCAGCGCCAGGCCCTGGGCGAAGGCGCCGGCCGCGGCGGACAGCGCGGGGGCGGTGGTGGCGGGCAGCTCGGCCAGGGGCATGCGCCCAGCTTGCCTGGCCCGCAGGATGAAGACAAACTAAAACTTCTTCACCGGATGAAGCTGGACTACATCGATGCTGGACTACGCGGCGCTCGGCGCCCTGGCCGCGGTGGTGCGCGAGGGCAGCTTCGAGCGCGCGGCGCGCGCGCTGCACGTCACGCCCTCGGCCGTCTCGCAGCGCATCCGCGGGCTGGAGGAGCGCGTCGGCTGCGCGCTGGTGCTGCGCGGCCAGCCCTGCCGGGCCACCGAGGCCGGCCTGCGGCTGTGCCGCCATGTCGACCAGGTGCGCCTGCTGGAGCAGGCGCTGCACGGCAGCCTGCCCGCGCTGGCGCCGGCCGGCGAGGCCCGCGTGCCGCTGCCCGTGGCCGTCAACGCCGACAGCCTGGCCACCTGGGCCGGCCCGGCGCTGGCCGCCTTCGCCGCCGACCAGCCGGTGCTGATGGCGGTGACGGTGGACGACCAGGAGCACACCGCCGAGGGCCTGCGCAGCGGCGCGGTGCTGGCCGCGGTGACCGGCAGCGCCCAGCCCGCCGCCGGCTGCAACAGCCGGCCGCTGGGCGCGATGCGCTACCACGCGGTGGCCAGCCCGGGCTTCGTCGCCCGCCACTTCGGCGACGGCGTGGGGCCGGCCAGCCTGGCGCGCGCGCCCAGCCTGCAGTTCAATGCCAAGGACACGCTGCAGGCGCGCTGGGCGCAGCGCCTGTGCCGGGCGCCGGTGGCGCTGCCGCGGCACAGCCTGCCCTCGCCCGAGGCCTTCGTCACCGCGGCGCTGCACGGCATGGGCTGGGGCCTGCAGCCCGAGGCGCTGGTGGCCGCGCACCTGGCCAGCGGCGCGCTGGTCGAGCTGGTGCCCGGCACGCCGCTGGACGTGGCCCTGCACTGGCAGCATGCGCGCGCCGCCTCGGCCCTGCTGGACCGGCTGACCGGCGCGGTGCTGGCGGCCGCGGCGGCGGCGCTGCGGCCGCCGTGAGCCCGGCCCGGGGCCGGCCGGTGGCGCCGCGGCGGCCCCAGACACTCAGCCCGGCGCCTGGCGCAGCGTCTGCACCAGCATGTGCTGCAGCCGGTCGACGGCGGCGGCGCCGCGCGAGGCCGGGCTGCGGTAGACCGCCACCTGCATCGGTTCCAGCGGCCCCAGGCCGTGCTCGCGGCCCAGCACCTGCAGGTGCTCGGGGGCGCTGCACTGGGTCAGCACGGCCACGGCCAGGCCGCTTTCCACCGCGGCGATCTGGCCGGCCAGGCTGGAGCTGTTGTAGACCACCTTGTACGGCCGGCCCTGCAGCGCCAGCGACTGCAGCGCGCTGCGCCGGCCCAGGCTGGCCTCCTCGTAGACGGCGATCGGCAGCGGGTCGCGGCGCCAGGTGTCGAAGCGCGGCGAGCCGACCCAGACCATGGGTTCGTGGAACAGCAGCGTGCCGCGCCGCGGGTGGTCGCGCGAGACCAGGGCCAGGTCCAGCTCGCCGCGGGCCACGCGCGGGATCAGCGAGGTCGACTGCTCGCAGTCCAGCTGGATCTCGACGCCGCCGTGCGCCGGCGCGAAGCGCTGCAGCACCGGCGTCAGGTAGCGGCGCGCGTAGTCGTCGGGCACGCCCAGGCGCACCACGCCGGTGACGGCCTCGGTGCGCAGCGCGGCCTGGGCCTCGGCCTGCAGGTCCAGCATGCGCCGGGCGTAGCCCAGCAGCTGCCGGCCGTGGTGGGTCAGCTGCAGCTGGCGCGGCCCGCGCAGCAGCAGCGTGCAGCCCAGCGCGGCCTCCAGCTTCTTGAGCTGCATGCTCACCGCCGACTGCGAGCGGTGCACCTCGTTCGCGGCGGCCGACAGCGAGCCGGCGTCCACCGCGGCCACGAAGCACTTCAGCCAGTCGGTCTGCAGATCGGGCATGGTTTCGATTTTCGGATGGCTGGGTGGCGAATTATTCGCTTTCCGCGGGCCAGGCCGGCGGGCACCATGCGGCCGCCATGAACATGTTGTCGACTTCGCTGCCCGGGCCCGCCGCCGCCCGCGCACCCGCCGCGCCGGCCGGGCCCGCGGCCGCGCCCACCGACGTGGACGCCCGCGCCGCGGCGCTGATGCTGCTGCTGTGCCTGGTCTGGAGCCTGCAGCAGATCTCGCTGAAGGCCGTCGCCGCCCAGGCCAGCCCGATGGGGGTGGTGGCGCTGCGCTCGCTGGGCGCCGCCGGCCTGCTGGCGCTGCTGATGCGCTGGCGCGGCGAGCGCCCGGACCGCACCCGCTGGCGCGCCGGGGCGCTGGCCGGCGCGCTGTTCGGGCTGGAATACCTGCTGGTGGCCCAGGCGCTGCAGTGGACCGACGCGTCGCACGTGGTCGTCTTCCTCTACACCGCGCCGGTCTTCGCGGCGCTGGGCCTGCAGGCGCGGCTGCCGGAGGAGCGGCTGGGCCGCGTGCGCTGGGCGGGCACGGCGCTGGCCTTCGGCGGCATCGCGCTGGCCTTCCTGGGCGGCGGCGCAGCGGCGTCCGAGCCCGGTACCCCCGCCCAGCCTGCCCCTGCGCTGGCGCTGTGGGGCGACGCGCTGGCGCTGGCCGCCGGCGCCGCCTGGGGCGCGACCACGGTGACCATCCGCTGCTCGGCCCTGGCCGCCGCGCCGGCCACCGAGACCCTGCTGTACCAGCTGCTGGGCGCCGCTGCGCTGCTGGGCCCGGCGGCGCTGCTGACCGGCCAGGCGCAGTTCCAGCCCGGCGCCGCGGTGTGGGCCCACCTGGGCTTCCAGACCCTGGTGGTCTGCTTCGGCAGCTTCCTGGCCTGGTTCTGGCTGCTGCGCCGCTACCGCGCCACGCAGCTGGGGGTGTTCGCCTTCCTGACGCCGCTGCTGGGCGTGGGGCTGGGCGCCTGGCTGCTGGGCGAGCGCCTGGAGCCGGCCTTCCTGGCCGGCAGCGCCCTGGTGCTGGCCGGCATCGGCCTGGTCAGCGGCCACGCCGGCTGGGTGCGCTGGCGGGCCCGGCGCGGCGAACGCGGCGGCTGAGCCCGTCGCCCGGCGCCGCTGCTCAGAGGCTGAGAGGATTTCGATCGTGGCCGAGCGGCGCGCTCAAAGCCGGCCGATCTAGGCGCAAAGCGCAGCCATAGCCCGTGCTATGGCGAGCATTTGCAACGACGAGCGGGCGGCTTTGGGCGTGACGAGCGGGCATGAGCGAAAAACTCTCAGCCTCTCAGTCCTCGAAGCCGAGGAACACCGCCGCCTCGTCCACCGACTTGCGCCGCGAGACCACCGCGTTGGCCGGGAAGCTGTCGTCGGGCCAGCCCATCGCGATGCAGGTCTGGATCACCTGGTCGTCGGGGATGCCGGCCTCGGCCCGCACCACCGGCGACTGCATGATGCCCTGGCTGTTGATGACGCAGCCCAGGCCGCGTGCCCAGGCGGCGTTGACGATGCAGTTGACCACGCCGCCGCAGTCGAAGGGGGCGATGTCGCTGCCCTGGATCGCGCGGTCGTAGGTGACGACGATGGACACCGGCGCGCCGAACTGGCGGAAGCCGCGCAGCACCCAGTCCTGGCGCGCGTCCTTGTCCTCGCGGGCAATGCCCATCGCGGCGAACAGCTGCTTGGCGATCTCGATCTGCCGCTCGCGGTGCACGCCCTCGTAGCCCGGGCCCATGCGGAACTCGCGCGAGTGCGGCACGCCGGCCAGGTTGCGCTCGACATTGCCCTGGCGGATGCGGTCCAGCACCGCGCCGGACACGACGTAGAAGTTCCAGGGCTGGGTGTTCAGCGAGGTCGGCGCGCGCATCGCCAGTTCCAGGATCTCGCGCACCAGCGCCTTGGGCACCGGCTTGTCCAGATAACCGCGGATGCTGCGGCGGCCCCGGACCACCTCGTCGAACTCCATCGTCTCGTCTCCTGCGCGCGCTGCGCGTCTGCCGTGTGGGGGAATGCGGCACGCTGCGCTGCAGCGCGGGCCGCAGCGATGCTAGCGAGCCGGCCCGCGCGGCGCGTCGCCCAGGCGACTCGCCCGGCGCCGGCCGCGGCGCTGTCACCCGCGTGCATGCCCTACGGCCCGCCGCGGTGCCAGACTGCCGGCATGGACGAGCCCGCCGCGCTGCGCCTGTACGGCGCCGAGATCAGCTACTACACCGGCAAGGTGCGCGCCTACCTGCGCTGGAAGGGCCTGCGCTTCGAGGAGATCGCCGCCGACCAGCGGGTCTACCGCACGGTGATCCTGCCGCGCGTCGGCTTTCCGGTGATCCCGGTGCTCGTGCTGCCCGACGACACCACGCTGCAGGACAGCACCGACATCCTCGACGCGCTGGAGGCCCGCCACCCGCAGCCGGCCATCACCCCGCCCGGGCCCGTGCAGCGCCTGGTGGCGCGTCTGCTGGAGCTGTACGGCGACGAGTGGCTGGTGATCCCGGCGATGCACTACCGCTGGCACCACAACCGCGACTGGGCGCTGGCGGCCTTCGGCGCGCTCAGCGCGCCCGCGGCCCCGCCCGAGGAGCAGCTGGCCATCGGCCGCCAGCGCGCCGCGCCCTTCGCCCAGGCCGCCGAGCTGCTGGGCGCCGTGCCGGCCATGCACGCCGCCATCGAGGCCAGCTACGAGGGCCTGCTGGCCGAGCTGGACGCGCACTTCGCCGCCTGGCCCTGCGCGCTGGGCAGCCGGCCCTCGGTGGCCGACTTCGGCCTCTACGGCCCGCTCTACGCCCACCAGTACCGCGACCCGGCCAGCGGCGCGCTGATGCGCGCACGCGCCCCGCACCTGGTGGCCTGGGTCGAGCGCCTGCGCGACGCGCCGGCCCCCGGCCAGGGCGACTGGGCGCCCGGCGACCAGGTGCCCGACACCCTGCTGCCGGTGCTGCGGCGCCAGATGCGCGAGCAGCTGCCGGTGCTGGCCGACACCGCCGAGCGCCTGCGCGCCTGGCTGGCCGCCCACCCCGGCGAGCCGGTGCCGCGCGCCCTGGGCAGCCACGACTACACGCTGGAAGGCGCCAGCGGCCCGCGCCTGGTGCGCCCGTACTCGCTGTGGATGCTGCAGCGCGCCCGCGACTGCTACCGCGCGCTGCAGGACGCCGACCGCGCCCGCGCCGATGCCCTGCTCGACGCCATCGGCGGCGCGGCCTTCCGCGACTTCGCCGACCCGCCGCCGCTGCGCCGCGCGGGGATGAGCGTGGCGCCGGCCTGAGCCGCGAAGCGCCTCAGCCGAAGCGCACGCCGACGTCCTCGGCGCGCAGGTCCAGCTGCTGCAGCAGGTCCAGCACCAGCGGCTTGACGAACAGTCCGGTGCGCGCGGTGTACTCGAGGAACTCGAAGGTGTGCTGCCAGGTCTCGCGCTCGGCCTTGCCCTCGCGGATCATGCGGCAGAACTCCTTCTCGAAGCTGCTGTAGCCCAGCTGGTGCACGTCCACCACGCCCAGCAGCGGGATCAGCCGGTGGTTGGTGACGATGGGGCTCTGGTCCTTGGCGCTGATCAGGCCCCAGTCGACGACCTGGCGCTTGATCTCGGTCTCCTCCAGGTCCCAGGCGTACAGCGGGAACAGCAGGCGCGGTACGGCCGCGTCGGGGCTGGCCGCGCCCTGCCACCACAGCCGGCGGTCGTCGGCGTCGGCGAAGATGTCCTCCAGCCGCAGGCCGGCGGTCTCGGTGCGCGGCCGGCGCTCGCGCTCGGGGGGCGATTCGAAGTGGTGCAGGCCCAGCCCGTTCTCGACCTGGTAGCGCGAGTAGCCGCAGACGATCAGCGGGATCTGCTTCTCGGCGGCCAGGTTGCGCGCGGCGTCGAGCATGAACTCGCCGTCGCTGAAGTCCACGGTGCCGTAGCTGCCCTCTTCGTTCAGGTGCGTCAGCGCATGGCGGAACAGCTGCACGTAGAAGGCGCGGTGCGGCCGGATGAAGACATGGTCGACGTCCAGCCGCGGCAGCACCTCGTCGATGTTGTGCTTGGCCACCGGGCTCATGAAGCTGTTGTCCACCGTGCAGGTGAGCAGGCGCAGGCCGGGGTGCTCGTTCTTCAGCCGCTGCACCAGGTAGCAGCTGTCCTTGCCGCCGCTGAACATCACCAGCGCGTCGTAGCAGCCGGCACCGCTGCCCTGGGCGCCCGCCAGCAGCTGGTTCAGCTCGGCCTGCAGCCGGGCATCGGGCGCCCGCCGTGGCGGCAGGCCCCGGGCGTTCTGCTCTTGGCAGGCGCTGCACAGGCCCTGCGCGTCCAGCGGCAGCATCCGTTCGGACGCGCCGCATTGCGTGCAGCGGCGCGCCAGCCGGCCGGCCGCCAAGCGGCGCTGCAGCGGCCAGACGCGGCGCACGTAGAACTCGAACAGCCTCGCGGTCTTGACCGGGTCGACTTCCTGGGCCAAAGCAACTCCTGAAGTGGCGGGGAGACCGCCATCGTCGGCGGCGGGCCGAGCATAGCGCCCGGCCCGGGCCGATCACCGCTGCCGGCGTGGGCGGGCCGGCGGCTTGGCGGCCGCAGCCGCAGGCGCTGCGGTCTTGCCAGCGGGTGCGGCGGGGGGCTGGGCGGGGGGCTTGGCGGCGGCCGTCTTGGGGGCCGCTGCGGCCTGGGCCGCGGTCTTGCGCGGCGCCCGTCGTGCCCGCTTGGCGGCCGGGGCGGCTGCCGGGGCAGGTGCGGGGGCGTCGTCCGCGGGCACGCGGCGCGTGCTGCCCGGCAGCAGGCGCTCGCCCAGGTCGTGCAGCGACTGCGCGGTGCGGCGGTCGCTGGCGGCGCCGGGGCCGCCCTGCCGCGCGCGCGCGGCGAAGTACTGGGCCATCAGGTGCAGCTGCTGCACCGCCGAGTCCATGCCGCGCAGCGGCAGCAGCACGCCGGTCAGCGCCTCGGTGTACTGCTGGTGCAGGCGCGCCACCACGGCGTCGGCGCCGGCGCCGCCGAGCTCGCCGCGCAGCAGGGCCAGGGTCCACTGGGCGTCGGCGGCCATCACCGCGTTCCAGAAGTCGCGCGTGGGCCGGAAGGCTTCGTTGGCGGCCCGGGCGCAGCGCTCGGCCAGGGCCTCGCGCGCCGCGGCGTCGAGGTCGGGGGCCAGCGCCGGGTCCCAGGCGGCCAGCGCCAGCCAGTTCAGCACCGGGTAGGGCTGCTCCTCGGGCGCCTGGCCGGCCGGCGTGGCGGCGCGGTACCAGGCCAGGCTGCTGGCCAGGTCGGCGCGCATGGCCGCCACGCGGCCGGCGCGGGCATGCAGGCCGGCGCGGCGCTTGTGGGCGCTGCCCAGCAGGCTGGCGCGCTCGGCGGTGAGGCCGGGCGCACCGGCCACGGCCCGGGCCGGGCCGCCGGCCACCAGGGCCAGCAGGTCGCTCAGGCGGGTGATGGCGCGGTCCACCAGGGCCAGGTCGCCGGTGGCCTCGCCGTGGCGCGCCTCCAGGTTGGCCAGCTGCTGCAGCGCGTCGACGTCCAGCCGGCCGACGTCGGCCAGCGCGCGCTGGTACAGCGCCAGCGCCTCGCCGAACCAGGCCGGCCCCAGGTCCTGCAGCAGGCGCGCGGTGGCGCTGGCCACCTCGGCCGTGCCGGCCCAGTCGGGGTGCTCGCGCAGCCGCGCCTGTGCGGCCTGTGCGGCCGCAGCGGCTTGCGAGGGCGTGAGCTGCGCGCCCGGACGCTTCAGCTCGCGCCGGCGCTGCTGCAGCTCGTCGACCAGCTCGTGCGGCGAGTACAGCGGCGGCAGCGGCACCGGGCCGCGCGGGGCCGCGGCCGCGCCGTCGCCGGCATCGCCGCCAAAGCGCCAGCCGGGGTCGCCATAGGCCTGGTAGGCGCCCCAGGTGGTGCTCTGGCGGCGCGCCTCGTAGGCGGCCTGGCGGGCGGCGAACACCGCGTCGCCGAAGGCCTGGCGCTCGATCAGCAGCCGGGCGTAGAAGGTGCGCGCAAACTGCTCGGCGGCGACGTCGTCCACCGCCCAGCCGGCCACCACCACGGCGCGCACGCCGGCCTGGATCAGCTCGCGCGCCAGGCTGGCGGCCAGGCGGTTGCGCTGGCCCCGGTGCGGCGCGTCCTCGTCCAGGTCGACCTGGCCCAGGTGGCAGCAGTTCAGGAACACCAGCTCGGGCACCGCCGGCATCGCGGCCACCTCGGCGGCGGTGATCAGCAGGCCGTCGGACAGCACGACGCCGCTGCGCGCGCAGCCGTCGGGGTGGGGCAGGTCGACCACGCCGTGCGCGGCGATGTGCAGCAGCCGCCAGGGCTGGCCGACCAGGGTGTTGACGATGCCGAGCGCGCGCTGGTCCTGGCCGATCAGCGCGGTGGGCTCCCAGGCCGCCTGGCGCAGCACCTCGACCACGGCGCGCGCCTCCTCCTCGGCCGCGGCCAGCGATTCGGGGTCGCGCCAGGGCGCGCGGCCGGGCAGGCTGAAGGCCGCGCCGAAGCCGGCATAGGACGGGTTGCCGATGACCAGCGCGCGCCGCCCCGCGGCCTGGTGCACCTGGGCGCTGTACTGCAGCGTGGCCAGCTGGCGCACCAGCGCGGCCCGGGTGGCCAGCGGGCCCTCGTCCACGCGCATCATCTCCCAGGGCAGGTTGGCGGTGGCGCCGTCGAGCACCAGCACCGCACGGTCGAGCTGGCGCAGCACGTCCTTCAGGTCGTTGGGCACCATCAGCTGGAACAGCGTGCGGCCGAAGGCCTCGTCCACCGTGGGCTGGCGCAGCTGCTGCTCGACCAGGCGCTCGACCAGGCCCGGCTGGCGCTGCTGCACCTGGGCTTCGACCCGCGCGCGGCCCGCGCCCAGGTAGAGGAAGCGCAGCCGCCCGGCCAGGCCGCGGCGCATGCGCGCGGCCGGCGCCGGGGCCCGCGGCGTGCTGCCGTCCTCGCCGGCTTCGGCATCGGCCTCGGCGGCGGGCGCGGCCGCCGCCGCGTCGCCGCCGTCCGCGCCGATCATCAGCCGCGACCAGTAGGCGCTGCCGCGGGCGTCGAGCAGGCGCTCGCGCGCGCCGCCGCCTTCGAGCATCGGTTCGACCTGCAGGCGGCAGCGCAGCGCGCGGCCGGCCGACAGCGTCTCGACCACCCGCGGCAGCTGGCGCGCGGCGCTGATCGCGGTGTCGCGGTACAGCTCGACGATGTCCAGCGCGTCCACATGCCAGGGGCTGCCGGTGGCCTCGCGGAAGCGGTGGTTGGCCTCGGCCGTGCCGCGCACCAGCGCGCCCAGCACGTCGCCGATGCCCAGGTTGGCGGCGGTGCTGTAGCCGATCAGCAGCGCGGCCAGCGGCAGGCGGGCCTCGTCCTCGGCCACCGGCTCGCCGCGGTCCAGCACCTGCAGCAGCAGCCGCGTGACGGCGGTGCGCACCGCGGCGGTCAGCGCGGGCACGCCCAGCGAGCCGTCGAAGGCGCCCAGCCCGGCCACCACCGCGCCGCGCCGGCTGCGCCGCGCGCGCTCCATCGCGTTGGGCGGCGGCAGCACCACGGTGGCGGTGCCGGCCGCGCCGGCGTACAGGCCCAGGTCGTAGCGCTGGCGCAGCGCGCCGTCGACCAGCTCGCGGTCGATCAGCGCCTCGGCGCCGGAGATCGCGTCCTGCGCGTAGTGGCCCACCAGGATCGGCCGGTCCAGTGCGCGCAGGTCGTCGTTGCGCACGCGCACGCTGAGCACGCGCTGGCCGGCGCCGGCGGCGCGCGCCGGCGCCTTGGGCGCACGGCGCAGCAGGGCGGCGGCCAGTTCCTCGGGGCTGGGCACCACGGGCGGGCCGGCGTCGTAGGCCACGGGCTCGGTGATCTCGGCGCCGGTGGCATCGCGGGTGCGCGGCGGGCTGGTGGCCAGCCGCCGCGGCGTGCCGCCGGTCAGCAGGGCGAGCAGGTCGTCGAAGTACTCGGCGGTGTCGGCCAGCGCGCCGTGGCTGGCCGGCATGTAGTAGTAGGCGCCGATGCCGCCCAGCTTGCCCGAGGGCCAGCTGACCGTGCCGTCGCCGTGCGGCGTGGCCAGCATCTGCCAGCGGCCCCTGCGCTGGACGATGCCGCAGGCGGTGCTGGCGGCCACGCCGTGGACGTAGACGGTGCGGTCGCGGAAGGCGTCGGGCAGGCCCAGCGCGGCGCCGCCCTGGTCCCACAGCCAGCGCGCCTGGTCCAGCGCGTCCTGCTGCAGCCGCGCCACCACGCCGTTGCCGAACCACAGGTCGCGCATCTCCCGGCGGAGGGTGTCCCACACCTCGGCGCGGAAGTAGTCGGCCAGCTGCTGGCCGGCGCCGCCCAGCTGGGCGGCCTCGTCGACGAAGCCCGGCCGCGGCAGCAGGGCCAGCGGGCCGCGGAAGCCGCCGACCAGGTCCAGCACCTGCTGCAGGCTGTGCTTGAGGTCGGCATGGGCCAGCATGCGCACGGTGTCGCCCTTGCCGATCAGCATCTCCACCATCTGGTGCGAGCCGTGGTTGGGCGTGCCCAGCATCACGAAGCGGGCCTCCGGCCGCGCCATCAGCGCCTGCCAGAGATCGGGGTACTTGGCCGCCATCGCCCGCGCCACCAGGCCGCCCATGCTGTGCGCCAGCACGCGCACCGGGCGCGGCGGGTTGGCGCTGGCCGCCAGCACCGCGCGCACCCGCGTGGCCAGGGCGTCGGCCAGCTGGTCCAGCGGCAGGCGCCAGTCGTAGGCGAAGCGCTCGACCTGGTGGCTGGCGGCCAGGTGTTCGCACAGGTCGCCGTAGGACATGTCGAACAGCTTCTCGGCCTCGACGTTGGGCTGGCCGTACCGCACCTTCGCCAGCCCGCCCAGCAGCAGGTCGGGCGGGTCCATCCACACCCGGTCCCTGCGGTTGACCCACAGGTGCGTGCCCATCACCCCCGGCAGCACGATGACCACCGGCAGGCTGGCCGGCACCAGGCCGCGCTGGGCGGCGCGCGCGGCGTCGCGGCGCTGGGTCTCGGCCGCGCTGCGCTCGGCCGGCAGGCCCGGCAGCGGCTGGAACTGCGCCAGCGCGCCGGGGTCGGCCGCGGTCAGCCACTGGCGCAGCGCCTCGCGCGTGGCGCCGTTGGTGAAGTAGCGGAAGTGGTTGACCTCGGGGCCCTGGTCGAACAGGCGCCGCGTGCTGGCCGGGCGCGCCACGCCGGCGGTCATCGAGTCGGTGTCGACGACCAGGTCGTTGTCCACGCCGTCGAAGAACAGGTGGTCGGTGAACAGCACGCCCAGGCGCTTGAGCAGGCCGCCACCCTCGATGTCGCCGGCGATCACCGCCATCGCGGTGCCCGGCTGTGCCGGCAGCCGCGCCAGCAGCCGCGCCATCGGCGAGCCGGGCAGCATGGCCTCGATGCCGGGCACGCGCTGCGGCCGGGTGCGGTTCCTGGCGATCTCCAGCACCACGCGCTTGAAGGCCAGGTACCAGGGGTTGCCGGCCAGGCCCGGCACCAGGCCGATCAGCGACAGCAGGCCCGACAGGAAGACGTCGAAGTTGCCGCTGGCCAGGCGCGTGCCGCGCGCCGGGCAGGCCACGCGCACATAGCGCTCGATGCTGAAGCGCCGGCTGCGCAGCAGCGCCGCCAGCTCGCGCAGCGCGGCGCGCTGGCGCTCGTAGGCGGTGGCCAGCTCGGCGGCCAGGCGCTCGCGGTCGGCGTCGTCGTCGACGCCGCCCAGCGCCACCTCGTCCACCGCGTAGCCGTCCAGCAGCGCGTCGAGGTCGGCGCCCTCGCGGGCGGCCAGGCACATCAGGTCGCCCACCAGGCCGCCGCGCGAGTGCGTCACCAGGTGCAGGCGCGCGCCTTCGGGCAGCGCCCGGGCCAGCTGCAGCGCGTTCTCGATCGGGCTCTCGGACAGCGAGCGGTGCTCGAAGCCGTAGATGCGCTCGCCGTACTGCAGCTCCAGCGCGCGCCAGGTCTCGGGCGCACCGGCCTGCAGCGCGCCGAAGCTGCCGCCCACGCTGGACGCGGTGCCGTGGATGAAGACCAGGGCCGCGCCCTGCGCCGCCTCCTTGGCCAGGCGCGGGTCGTGCTCGGGCGCGAACAGCGCCTGGGGCTGGGTCTCGCCGCCGATCCAGCGGTACAGGCCGTGGGTGCGGCCGTGGCGGTCCTCGATGGCCCACATCAGCGCCTTGGTGCCCCACCAGGTCACGCCCAGCTGGTCCAGGGCCTCGCCGACCAGGCGCTCGCCCAGCCACTCGCGCAGCTGGTTGCCGGCGGCCTGGGTGATCGCGTCGCCGGCCTGGCCGACGTCCAGCGTGGTCACCCGGGCCACCAGCTGCGCGGCGTCGCCGGCCACGCCGCGGCTGGCGCTGGCGTGCCGCTCCAGCGCGCCGAGCTCGACGCTGCCGTCCTCGCGCACCAGCTCCGGCGCCACCTGGGCCAGCGTGCGCTGCAGGTTCTCGGGGCTGGTGTAGACGGTGATGCCCTCGGCCAGCTCGATGGCCAGCACCTGGCCGCTGGCCGCTGCCAGCGCCAGCGGCTGGCCGCCGCCCAGATCGCGCGCGGCGGGCGTCAGGTCCACCGCGTCGACCGCGCGCACGAAGTCGGGCGGCAGGAAGCGCTCGTCCTCGCCGGGCCCGGCGCCGCGGTGCGCCGACTGCAGGCCGCGCGGCAGGCCGGGCTGGGCGACGCGCCGGCCGGGCGGCGTGACGATCGTCACCGGGGGGCGTGGGCTCGGCTGGGTCATGGGGCCTCCTGCGTTCGTGTGCCCGGGGCCTGCGGCGCGCTGGGCTCTGGCTGGCGCGTGCGCGGCCCGGTGCGGGTCAGTGTAGTCAGCCCCCCGGCGCCGCGGACGGTTCGGCATGGGGATGGTCAAACGCCTTCCACCCCGGCTGCCGAAGCGCAAGCCGGCTTTGCGGCGCCGCGGCGCGGGCGTCGGGCGATCCCTACAGGCCTGTTGCTTTCTTCAATGTTTTCAAGCACTTGCCACGGGTCTTCGGTGTTTTCCCGGGCGGGTGCCGGTGGTGGCACACAACTTGTGAACTGCCTGGCATGCCGGGCGCACCGCCGCCCTCCGAACCGCGCCACAGGAGACGACCCCCCATGGAGACCTTCTACGAGGTGATGCGCCGCCAGGGCATCTCGCGCCGCAGCTTCATGAAGTACTGCTCGCTCACCGCCACCTCGCTGGGGCTGGGGCCGGCCTTCGTGCCGCAGATCGCCCACGCGATGGAGACCAAGCCGCGCACGCCGGTGCTGTGGCTGCACGGGCTGGAGTGCACCTGCTGCTCGGAGAGCTTCATCCGCAGCGCGCACCCGCTGGCCAAGGACGTGGTGCTGTCGATGATCAGCCTGGACTACGACGACACGCTGATGGCCAGCGCCGGCCACCAGGCCGAGGCCATCCTCGAGGAGATCATGGCCAAGTACAAGGGCCACTACATCCTGGCCGTCGAGGGCAACCCGCCGCTGAACCAGGACGGCATGAGCTGCATCGTCGGCGGCCGGCCCTTCGTCGACCAGCTGCGCCACGTCGCCAAGGACGCCAAGGCCATCATCAGCTGGGGCAGCTGCGCCAGCTGGGGCTGCGTGCAGGCGGCCAAGCCCAACCCGACGCGGGCCACGCCGGTGCACAAGGTGATCACCGACAAGCCCATCATCAAGGTGCCCGGCTGCCCGCCGATCGCCGAGGTGATGACCGGCGTCATCACCTACATGCTGACCTTCGACCGCATCCCCGAGCTCGACCGCCAGGGCCGGCCGAAGATGTTCTACAGCCAGCGCATCCACGACAAGTGCTACCGCCGGCCGCACTTCGACGCCGGCCAGTTCGTCGAGGCCTTCGACGACGAATCGGCGCGCAAGGGCTACTGCCTCTACAAGGTCGGCTGCAAGGGCCCCACCACCTACAACGCCTGCTCCACGGTGCAGTGGAACGAGGGCACCAGTTTCCCGATCAAGGCCGGCCACGGCTGCATCGGCTGCAGCGAGGACGGCTTCTGGGACAAGGGCTCGTTCTACGACCGCCTGACCGACATCCACCAGTTCGGCATCGAGGCCAACGCCGACCGCGTCGGCGCCACCGCGGCCGGCGTGGTCGGCGCGGCGGTGGCCGCGCACGCGGCGGTCAGCGCGATCAAGCGCGTCGCCACCCAGGACAGCGCCGACACCACCGGCGTCCGCTAACCCCCTCTCGCACACGCAGGACGCACAACCATGGGCGCGTACGAAACCCAAGGCTTCAAGCTCGACGACAGCGGCAAGCGCATCGTCGTCGACCCCGTCACCCGCATCGAGGGCCACCTGCGCTGCGAGGTCAACGTCGACGCCAACAACGTCATCCGCAACGCCGTGTCCAGCGGCACGATGTGGCGCGGCCTGGAGGTCATCCTCAAGGGCCGCGACCCGCGCGACGCCTGGGCCTTCGTCGAGCGCATCTGCGGCGTGTGCACCGGCTGCCATGCGCTGACCAGCGTGCGCGCCGTCGAGGACGCGCTGGGCATCCGCATCCCGAAGAACGCCCACCTCATCCGCGAGATGATGGCCAAGACGCTGCAGGTGCACGACCACGCGGTGCACTTCTACCACCTGCACGCGCTGGACTGGGTGGACGTGGTCAGCGCGCTCAAGGCCGACCCGAAGAAGACCAGCGAGCTGCAGCAGCTGGTCTCGCCCAGCCACCCGTTGTCCTCGCCCGGCTACTTCCGCGACATCCAGAACCGGCTGAAGAAGTTCGTCGAGAGCGGCCAGCTCGGCCCCTTCATGAACGGCTACTGGGGCAGCAAGGCCTATGTGCTGCCGCCCGAGGCCAACCTGATGGCCGTGACCCACTACCTGGAGGCGCTGGACCTGCAGAAGGAGTGGGTCAAGGTGCACACCATCTTCGGCGGCAAGAACCCGCACCCGAACTACCTGGTCGGCGGCGTGCCCTGCGCGATCAACCTGGACGGCGACGGCGCCGCCGGCGCGCCGATCAACATGGAGCGGCTGAACTTCGTGCACGCCCGCATCCAGGAGATGATCGAGTTCAACCAGAACGTCTACCTGCCCGACGTGCTGGCCATCGGCACGCTGTACAAGCAGGCCGGTTGGCTGCACGGCGGCGGGCTGTCGGCGCTGAACGTGGCCGACTACGGCACCTACGAGAAGGTGGCCTACGACGCCAAGACCCAGCAGCTGCCCGGCGGCGTGATCCTGGGCGGCAACTGGGACAAGATCGAGCCCATCGACCCGCGCGACCCCGAGCAGGTGCAGGAGTTCGTCGGCCACAGCTGGTACGCCTACGGCGACGAGAACAAGGGCCTGCACCCCTGGGACGGCGTGACCGAACCCAACTTCACGCTGGGCGCCAGGACCAAGGGCTCGCGCACGAAGATCGAGCAGCTCGACGAGAGCGCCAAGTACAGCTGGATCAAGGCGCCGCGCTGGCGCGGCCACGCGGTGGAGGTGGGGCCGCTGTCGCGCTACATCCTGGGCTACGCGCATGCGCTTAAGGGCAACAAATACTGCCAGCGCGTCAAGGAGCAGATCGAGTCCTCGGCCCTGGCCATCAACAGCGCCATCCCCAAGGCCCTGGGCCTGCCCGAGACGCAGTACACCGCCAAGCAGCTGCTGCCCACCACCATCGGCCGCACGCTGGCGCGCTGCCTGGAGGGGCAGTACTGCGGCGAGATGCTGCTCGACGACTTCAACGAGCTGGTGGCCAACATCAAGGCCGGCGACCGCGCCACCGCCAACGTCGAGAAGTGGGACCCCAGCACCTGGCCCAAGGAGGCCAAGGGCGTGGGCACGGTGGCCGCGCCGCGCGGCATGCTGGGCCACTGGATCCGCATCAAGGACGGCAAGATCGAGAACTACCAGTGCGTGGTGCCCACCACCTGGAACGGCAGCCCGCGCGACCACAAGGGCCAGATCGGCGCCTTCGAGGCCAGCCTGATGAACACGCCCATGGTCAACCCCGAGCAGCCGGTGGAGATCCTGCGCACGCTGCACAGCTTCGACCCCTGCCTGGCCTGCTCCACCCACGTGATGAGCGACGACGGCCGCGAACTGACCACGGTGAAGGTGCGCTGAGCACGCCCGCCGCCTCGAGGAGACCCGCGATGACCCCCTTCCTCCGCACCCTGCCGCGGCGCCTGCGCGCCACCGCGCTGGCCGCCGCCGGCAGCCTGGCCGCCGGCGCCGCGCTGGCCCACCCCGGCCATGGCGCCGCACCGTTCCACGGCCATGGCGAGCTGGCGCTGGCCGCGCTGGCCCTGGCCGGCGTGGCCGGCGGCCTCGCGCTGCAGCAGGCGGGGCGCCAGCGCGCCGCCGCGGCGCTGCAGGCCTGGGGCTGGCGGCTGGCCGCCGGCGGCTGCATCGGCCTGCTCGCGCTGCTCGCCGCGCGCGGCTGAACCCCGCACCGCCGCGTCCGCAGGAGAGCCCGCATGCGCCCCGATGCCGCACACCCCCGCGCCTCGGCCACCGGCGTCGACGCCGACGCCGTCGCCCACGGCCGCAGCCTCCGCTCGGTCTACGTCTACGAGGCGCCGGTGCGCCTGTGGCACTGGGTCAACGCCCTGGCCATCGTGGTGCTGGCGGTCACCGGCTTCCTGATCGGCCGGCCGCTGCCCACCGTGGCCGGCGAGGCCAGCGACCACTACGTGATGGGCTACATCCGCTTCGCCCACTTCGCCGCGGCCTACGTCTTCGCGGTGGGGCTGCTGGGCCGCCTGTACTGGGCGTTCGTCGGCAACGCCCATGCGCGCGAGCTGTTCACGCTGCCGGTGTTCACCCCCGCCTACTGGCGCGAGGTCGTCACCATGCTCAAGTGGTACGGCTTCCTGATCCCGCAGCCCAGCCAGTACGTCGGCCACAACCCGCTGGCCCGGCTGGCCATGTTCTGCGGCTTCTTCCTGTTCTCGCTGTTCATGGTCTGCACCGGCTTCGCGCTGTACGGCGAGGGCCTGGGTGCCGGCTCCTGGGCCGACCGGCTGTTCGGCTGGGTGATCCCGCTGTTCGGCCAGAGCCAGGACGTGCACACCTGGCACCGCCTGGGCATGTGGGGCATGGTGGTCTTCGTCACCGTGCACGTCTACGCGGCGATCCGCGAGGACATCATGGGCCGCCAGAGCATCGTCTCGACGATGGTCTCGGGCCACCGCACCTTCAAGCAGTGAGCCATGCCATGTGCCCGGCCCGCCTCGCCCCCGCGCAGCCGCTGCAGCACCCGGCCGGCGTGCCGCTGCGCCTGCCGGTGCACCCGGGGCGCTTCCTGCAGCGCTACGTGCTGGCGCCGCTGGCGCTGAGCCAGAGCGAGGCGGCGCGCCGCCTGGGCATCAGCCGCCGGCGCATGCACGAGCTCGTCGCCGGCCAGCGCGCCATGTCGCCCGACACCGCGGTGCGCTGCGCCCTGGCCTTCGGCCTGCCCGCGGCGGCCTGGCTGGCGCTGCAGGCGCAGTGGGACAGCTACCACGCCTGGCGCACGCTGCGCCGCGCCACGGCCCTCGCCCCTTGAGCGCCGGAGCGCCCGAGCGCCCGAGCACCGGCCCCTTCCCGTCCACCGATCGACCGAGCGAGCCCGCCCATGACCGCCGCCGTCCCCGACACCGCCTGCCACCCCGGCCGTGACACCCCCGCCGCGCCGGCGCGCGACGAGACCATCGTCGTGCTCGGCATCGGCAACGTGCTGTGGGCCGACGAGGGCTTCGGCGTGCGCGCGGTCGAGGCGCTGGACGCCGGCTGGTCCTTCGCGCCGCAGGTGCAGCTGGTCGACGGCGGCACCCAGGGCCTGTACCTGATCCAGCATGTGCAGGCGGCGCGCCGGCTGCTGATCCTCGATGCCATCGACTACGGCCTGGCGCCGGGCACGCTCAAGCTGGTCGAGGGCGACGAGGTGCCGCGCTTTCTCGGCGCCAAGAAGATGAGCCTGCACCAGACCGGCTTCCAGGAGGTGCTGGCGCTGGCCCAGCTGACCGGCCACTACCCCGAGCAGCTGCTGCTGATCGGCTGCCAGCCCGAGGAGCTGGAAGACTACGGCGGCAGCCTGCGCCCGGTGGTCAAGCAGGCGCTGGCGCGTGCGCTGGACCTGGCGCTGGACCGCCTGCGCGCCTGGGGCGCCGCGCCGGTGCCGCGCGCCGCGCCGCCGGTGCCCGACGCCGCGGTGTGTCTGCCCACGCTGGCCATCGGCGCCTACGAGGCCGGCCGCCCGGCGGCCGAGCAGGCCTGCCGCACCGGCGACGAGCGCTTCCAGGTCAGCGGCCTCGCGGCGGCCGCCGACGTGCGGGCCTGAGCGCCATGTGCATCGGCCTGCCCATGCAGGTGCTGGCCACGCGGCCCGGCTTCGCCACCGTGCATGGCCGCGGCGAGACGCGCGAGGTGGCCACCGCCCTGGTCGGCCCGGTGGCGCCGGGCGACTGGCTGCTGGTGTTCCTGGACGGCGCCCGCGAGCGGCTGGACGCCGCGCGCGCCGCCGAGGTCGATGCCACGCTGGACCTGGTGCAGGCCGCGCTGGACGGCCGCGCGCCCGACCCGGCCGCCGACGCCGGCTTCGCGCTGCCCTCGGCGATGTCGCCCGAGCAACTGGCCGCGCTGGCCGGCCGCTGAGCGTCCGCACCCATCCCCCCGAACCGGAGCCCCCGATGACCACCGACACCCTGGACCTGGCCGACCCCGCCGCCGGCGCCGCGCCCCTGGTCGCCCGCCTGGTGCAGCAGCACGGCGCACGCTGGGTCGGCCGCGCCGGGCTGGCCACCTTCCTCGCCGAGCCCGGCGACCGCGTGCTGTTCTTCCACGGCGACCCGGTGCGCTTCCCCGAGGCGGTGGACGTGGCCGTGGTGCTGCCCGAGCTGCAGCGCGCCTTCCCCGGCCGCTTCGAGGTCGGCGTGGTGCCGCGCGCCGACGAGGACGCGCTGGCCGACCGCCTGGGCGTGCAACGCTGGCCCTCGCTGCTGTTCCTGCGCGACGGCCGCCACGTCACCGTGGTCGCCGGCATGCTGGACTGGACCGACTACGTGGCCCGTGTCGCCGAGGCCCTGGCGATGCCGGCCACGCGCACCCCCGGCGTCGGCATCCGCGTCGTCGCCGCCGGCCAGCCGGGCGCCGACGCCGGCTGCCGCTGAGCCGGCCGCCGATCCGCCGCCCGCCCCCCAACCCGGAGCCCCGCGATGAACGAGCCGCAGCGCAGCGCCAAGCCCTTCCCGATCCCCGTCGTGGCCTTCGGGCCCGGCAGCCAGGACGCCGACGAGGGCCTGGACTACCTGAGCCTGCCGCAGGGCATGGCCACCTACCACCCGCCGGTGCTGCCCGAGCCCGAGGACCTGGCCGGCCACGCGCCGGCCCTGGCGGTGCTGCAGCGCGTGCTGGACGCGCTGGACGCGGTCAACGCCGGCCGCCCCGCCGCGCCGGTGGCCCTGGACCACCTGGCCCCGGCCGACCGCGGCCTGGTCGACCAGCTGCTGGGCGAGGGCGAGGTCAGCGCCCAGGTGCTGCCCGACCCGGCGCGGCCCGGCGGCGTGCAGGCGCGCATCCAGGAATCGGTGTTCGCCGGCGTCTGGCGCGTCGTCGAGCTCGACGCGTCCGGCCGGCTGCGCGACCGCATCGAGGTCGGCGACGCGCCGGCCCTGCTGCGCAGCGCCGCCCGCGCCGACGCCCGCGGCCCGGCCGCCGACCTGCTGGCCGCGCCGCCCGGGGTGATGAACGCCCAGCCCATCCTGGTCGAGCTGGAGGACCACCGCCAGTCCTGGCGCCCGGGCCGGCCGGCGCAGGTGGTCAACCTGACGCTGCTGCCGCTGTCGCCCGACGATATCGGCTTCATCGACCATGTGCTGGGTACCGGCCGCGTGCTGATCCTGTCGCGCGGCTACGGCAACTGCCGCATCAGCAACACCGGCGTGGCCCACACCTGGCGCGTCGTCTACTACAACTCGCAGGACACGGTGATCCTGAACTCGGTGGAGGTGGTCGACCTGCCCGAGGTGGCCTGCGCCGCGCCCGAGGACCTGCGCGACGCCCGCGAGCGCCTGGCCGAGGTGCTGGCCTGGGTCGGCCAGGGCTGAGCGGGGGGACGCGGCGATGCACGGCGGCGGCTTCGAGGGCAGCTACCTGGGCGACCGCGCGCGCCTGCCCGAGGGCGCGCGCCTGGAGTGCAAGATCTGCTGGTGGGTCTACGACCCGGCCGACGGCGACGCGCAGTGGCAGGTGCCGCCGGGCACGCCGTTTGCCGCGCTGCCGGCGCACTGGCGCTGCCCGCAGTGCGACGGCGCGGCCGAGCAGTTCATGGTGCTGGGCGACGATTGAGCGTCTGAGCTGCGATGCCCGCCAGTCCGACACCCGACCCGCTGGCGCGCCGCGTGCGCGCGCTGGAGGCCGCCTTCGCCGAGATCGCCGCCACGCGCATGGCCGGCGTGCCCCTGCTGCACCCGGGGCTGGCGGTGCAGGCGGTGGGCTTCGCCGCCGACGGCGCGGGCTGCGCGCTGGGCGTGCTGGTCACCCCCTGGTTCATGAACCTGGTGCGCCTGCCGCTGGACGCCGACGCCGCGCTGGCCCTGCCGGCGCCGGGGCTGGGCGCGGCGCACTGGGTCGGCGGCTGGCGCTTCGACTTCTTCGGCGGCGAGGAGGACGGCCTGGGCCGCTACGCCAGCGCCGCGCTGTTCTCGCCGATGGGCGAGTTTGCCGACCAGGCCGGCGCGGTGGCCACCGCCCAGGCGGTGCTGGACCAGCTGCGCAGCTCGGCGGCGCCGGTGGCCCGGCCGGCCGCGCCAGAAGCCGGCCCTGCAGCCAGCGCCAGCGGCGCAGCAGCGGTGGCGGGCAGCGCAGCACCGCCGCCGCAGCCGGCACGGCGCGGCTTTCTGTTCGGCCGTTCGGCCGCGGGGAGCGGGCGGTGAGCCGTGCCAGCACCGCCGCCGTGCCGGCCGTGTCGGCCGCGCTGCCCGACCTGGCCGGCCGCCTGCGGCTGCATCCCGGCCGGCAGCCGCCCAACATCGACAGCACGCGGCCGGCCGGCCTGCACGCGCTGGCGCTGGGCCGGCGCGCCGACACGCTGCCCGAGCTGCTGGCCGCGCTGCACGCGCTGTGCGGCCCGGCGCACCGCCTGGCCGCGCGGCTGGCGCTGCGCGCGGCGGCCGGCGATGTGCCGCCCGCGTCGACCGATCCCAGCGGCCCCGCCGACGCCGCCGAACGCGGCGCGTTGCGCGTAGCCACCGCGCGCGAGCAGCTGCTGCGCCTGCTGCACGACTGGCCGCGCGCGCTGCCCGGCGGCGCACCCGACCCCGCCAGCGCGGCCCTGTTGCGCGGCTGCCCGCTGTGGCGCAGCGACCTGGCGCCGGCCGGGCGCCTGGCCGGCCTGCCCGGCTGGCTGGCGCAGCAGCTGCTGGGCCTGCCGCCGGCCGACTGGCTGGCCGCCTGGCGCGCCGACCCGCTGGACTGGCCGCGGCGCTGGGCGGCCGCGGGCCACGGCCCGCTGGCGCGCTGGCTGGCCGCGGTGCAGCCGGCCGCCGCCGCGCTGGCCACGCCCTGGCGTCCGTGGACGGCGCTGCGCGACCCGGCCGCCGCCGCGCCGCCGCTGGCCGCCGCACTGGCCGCGCCCGGCTTCGCCGCCGCGCCGCAGTGGCAGGGCGCGGTGCCCGACACCGGCCCATGGTGCCGCCTCGCGGCGCCCGTCACCGTCCCGGCCCACAATGCCTGGATGCGCCTGGTGAGCCGCCTCGTCGACCTGCTGCAGCTGGCCGTGGCCGACGGCGCGCGCTGGCTGGCCTGCGGCGCCTGGTCCGGCGCGCCCGGCCACGGCCTGGCCTGGGTCGAGTGCGCGCGCGGCATGCTGGTGCACCAGCTGCGCCTGGACGACGCCGCCGGCGGCCCGCGCGTCGCCGCGCTGCAGGTGCTGGCGCCCACCGACTGGAACGGCCACCCGCACGGCGTGCTGGCCGAGTCGCTGGCCGCGCTGGCCCCGGGCGACGCCGCCGGCGCCGCGCTGCTGGCCGCCGCCTTCGACCCCTGCGTCGCGGTCGACATCGCGCCGGCACCGTCCGGCGCCACCGGCCATGCATGAGATGAGCCTGGCCGGCGGCATCCTGCGCGTCGTCGAGGACGCGCAGGCGCGCGAGCGCTTCAGCCGCGTCAAGCGCCTGACGCTGGAGGCCGGCGCGCTGGCCGGCGTCGAGACGCGCGCGCTGCGCTTCGCGCTGGAGGCGCTGGCGCCGGGCACCTGCCTGGCCGGCGCCGAGATCACCATCCTCGAACCGGCGGGCCAGGCCTGGTGCCTGCGCTGCGCCGAGACCGTGGCCATCCACCACCGGCTGGACCCCTGCCCACGCTGCGGCGGCCACCAGGTGCAGCCGACCGGCGGCACCGACTTGCGCGTGTGCGAGCTGATCGTGCACGACGACGAACCTTCCCAGGAGCCCTGACCATGTGTGTCGTCTGCGGATGTGCCCACCCCGATGCCGCGGCCGCCGCCGCGCCCGCCGCGCATGGCGACGGCCCGCGCGTGGCCGCCAACGGCGACCTGCACTACGGCGCCGGCGCCGCCCGCGTCTCGGTGCCGGGCATGAGCGCCGAGCGCGCGATCCGCCTGGAGGCCGACGTGCTGGGCGAGAACAAGCGCATCGCCGCCGGCAACCGCGCCCACTTCGCCGCCCACGGCGTGGCCGCCTACAACCTGGTGTCCAGCCCCGGCTCGGGCAAGACCACGCTGCTGTGCGCCACCATCGCCGCGCTGCGGGCGCGCGCGCCGGCGCTGCCGGTGGCGGTGATCGAGGGCGACCAGCAGACCAGCCACGACGCCGACCGCATCCGCGCCACCGGCGCGCCGGCGATCCAGGTCAACACCGGCAAGGGCTGCCACCTGGACGCGCCGATGGTCGCCGAGGCCTTCGCGCGGCTGCCGCTGCATGGCCAGGCCCATGACCACGGGCACGGTCACGACCATGCGCATGACCACGACCACGGCCATGACCACGGCGCGTCGCACGGCCACGCCCCCGGCGCGCTGCTGTTCATCGAGAACGTCGGCAACCTGGTCTGCCCGGCGATGTGGGACCTGGGCGAGCGCGCCAAGGTGGCCATCCTGTCGGTCACCGAGGGCGAGGACAAGCCGCTGAAGTACCCCGACCTGTTCGCCGCCGCGCGGCTGATGGTGCTGAACAAGGTCGACCTGCTGCCGCACCTGGACTTCGACGTCGCCCGCTGCATCGACTACGCGCGCCGCGTCAACCCGGGCATCGAGGTGCTGCTGGTTTCGGCGCGCACCGGCACCGGGCTGGACGCCTGGGTCGACTGGCTGCTGGCCGGCGAGGGCGCCTGAGGCCGTGAGGCCGTGCACCGGGACCGGACGATGAGCGCGCTGCCCCCGTTCAGCGAGACCCGCCTCGGCGCCCCGGCGCCGGCGCGGGTGCTGGCCTGTGGCGCCTACCTGAAGAACACCGCCTGCCTGCTCGACGGCGACCGCGTGCGCTGGTCGCCGCCGCACGGCGACCTCGGCACGCCCGAGGCCTGCACCGCGCTGGAGGCCTCGGTGGCCGCGCTGGTGGCCACCGCCGGCGGCGCCATCGACGCCGTGGCCCACGACCTGCACCCCGACTTCCACAGCAGCCGCCTGGCCCAGGCCTGGGCCGCCAGCCTGGGCGTGCCCGCCATCGCGGTGCAGCACCACCATGCCCACCTGGCCGTGCTGCAGGCCGAGCGTGGCGCCGCCGACGCCGCGCCGCTGGTCGGCCTGGCGCTGGACGGCGTGGGCCTGGGCACCGACGGCACGGCCTGGGGCGGCGAGCTGCTGCGCCTGGACGGCGGCGCCTGCACCCGCCTGGCCCACCTGCCGCTGCTGCCGCTGCCCGGCGGCGATGCCGCGGCGCGCGAGCCCTGGCGCCTGGCCGCCGCGGTGCTGCACCACGCCGGCCGCGCCGACGCCATCGTGCCGCGGCTGGGCGCGCAGGTCGGCGAGGCCGCAGCCCGCGGCGTCGCCCAGCTGCTGGCGCGCGACCTGCGTTGCCCGCGCAGCAGCGGCGCCGGCCGCTGGTTCGACGCCGCCGCCGGCGTGCTGGGCCTGAGCCTGCGCCAGGCCGAGGAGGCCGAGGCTGCCGTCGCGCTGGAGCGCGCCGCCAGCTCCTGGCTGGCCGGGCACCCGATGCCGCCGCTGCCGGCGCCGTCGCTGGACCTGTGGCCGCTGCTGGTCGCGCTGCTCGACGAGCCCGACGCCGGCCGCGGCGCCGCGCGCTTCCACGGCGCGCTGGCCGACGGCCTGGTCGCCGCCGCGTCCCAGGCCTGCGCGGCGGCCGGCACCCGCGCCGTCGCGCTGGGCGGCGGCTGCTTCTTCAACCGCCTGCTGTCGGACCGCATCGCCGCCGGCCTGGCCGACCACGGCCTGGCCGCCTGGCGGCCGCAGACCGTGGGCGTCGGCGACGCCGGCCTGGCGCTGGGCCAGGCCTGGGCCGCCGCGCTGCAGTGGGCCGCCGGCCGCGCGGCGCCGGCCGCCGCCGCCACGCCCGCCCCCCTTCCCGCCCTGGAAAGCTGAACCATGTGCCTCGCCCTGCCTGCCCGCGTGGTCGACCTGCTGCCCGACGACCAGGCCGTCGTCGAGCTCGGCGGCGTGCGCAAGACCGTCTCGGTGGCGCTGACGCCCGAGGCCGCCGTCGGCGACTACGTGATCGTCCACGTCGGCCACGCCATCGGCCTGCTCGACCCGCTGGAGGCCGAGCGCACGCTGGCGCTGTTCGCCGAGATGGCCGCCGCGGCCGGCGCCGCGGATGCCGCCGCCACCACCGCCACCGGGGAGGCCGCGCGATGAAGTACGTGGACGAGTTCCGCGACGGCACGCTGGCCCGCGGCCTGGCCGCCGCCATCGCCGCCGAGCTGCAGCCCGGCCGGCGCTACAGCTTCATGGAGTTCTGCGGCGGCCACACCCACGCCATCGCGCGTTACGGCGTGGCCGAGCTGCTGCCGCCGGCGGTGCGCATGGTCCACGGCCCGGGCTGCCCGGTGTGCGTGCTGCCGATCGGCCGCATCGACCAGGCCATCGGCCTGGCGCTGCAGCGCGGCGCCATCGTCGCCACCTATGGCGACACGATGCGCGTGCCGGCCAGTGGCGGACTCAGCCTGATGAAGGCCAAGGCCCGCGGCGGCGACATCCGCATGGTCTATTCCGCCGCCGACGCGCTGAAGCTGGCGCGCGCCCACTCCGAGCGCGAGGTGGTGTTCTTCGCCATCGGCTTCGAGACCACGACGCCGCCCACCGCGCTGGCCATCCGCCAGGCCGCGGCCGAGGGCCTGGGCAACTTCAGCGTGCTCTGCTGCCACGTGCTGACGCCCAGCGCCATCACCCACATCCTCGAGTCGGCCGAGGTGCGCGACTACGGCACCGTGCCGCTGGACGGCTTCATCGGCCCGGCCCACGTCAGCATCGTCATCGGCTCGGGGCCCTACGAGCACTTCGCCGACGAGTACCGCAAGCCGGTGGTCATCGCCGGCTTCGAGCCGCTGGACGTGATGCAGGCCGTGCTGATGCTGGTGCGCCAGGTCAACCAGGGCCGCGCCGAGGTGGAAAACGAGTTCACCCGCGCCGTCAGCCGCGAGGGCAACCTGGCGGCGCAGCGCGTGGTGGCCGAGGTCTTCGAGCTGCGCGAGCGCTTCGAGTGGCGCGGCCTGGGCGAGGTGCCCTACAGCGCGCTGAAGATCCGCCCCGCCTTCGCCCGCTTCGACGCCGAGCAGCGCTTCGGCCTGGCCTACACGCCTGTGCCCGACCACCCGCAGTGCGCCTGCGGCGCCATCCTGCGCGGCGTCAAACGGCCGACCGACTGCAAGCTGTTCGGCAACGTCTGCACGCCCGAGAGCCCGATGGGCTCGTGCATGGTCTCGTCCGAGGGCGCCTGCGCCGCGCACTACGCCTACGGGCGCTTCCGCGACATCCCCATCGTGGCCCGGCCGGCCTGAGCGCCGCCGCACCTCCTGCCCAGCGAACCCGCCATGAACAAGCCCGACTACCAGCGGCCGATCGACTTCCGGCACGGCCGCGTCGACATGAACCACGGCGCCGGCGGCCGCGCCGGCGCGCAGCTCGTCGAGGAACTGTTCGCCCGCGCCTTCGACAACCCCGCGCTGCGCGCCGGCGACGACGGCGCCGTGCTCGACCTGCCCGCCGGCCACCGCCTGGTGATGGCCACCGACGGCCACGTCATCTCGCCGCTGGTCTTTCCGGGCGGCGACATCGGCTGCCTGGCGGTGCACGGCACGGTCAACGACGTGGCGATGATGGGGGCGGTGCCGCTGTACCTGTCGGCCAGCTTCATCCTCGAGGAGGGCTTCCCGCTGGCCGACCTGAAGCGCATCGTCGAATCGATGGCCGCGGCCGCGCGCGACGCCGGCGTGCCGGTGGTCACCGGCGACACCAAGGTGGTCGAGCAGGGCAAGGGCGACGGCGTGTTCATCGCCACCACCGGCGTCGGCGCGTTGCCGGCGGGCCGGCGCATCGGCGGCGCGCTGGCGCGGCCGGGCGACGCGGTGCTGGTCTCCGGCACCGTGGGCGACCACGGCGTGGCCGTGCTGTCCAGGCGCGAGTCGCTGGAGTTCGAGACCGCGGTGGTCAGCGACACCGCCGCGCTGCACGGCCTGGTGGCGCAGCTGCTGGCCGCCGTGCCCGAGGGCGCGGTCCACACCCTGCGCGACCCGACCCGCGGCGGCCTGGCCACCACGCTCAACGAGATCGCCCGCCAGAGCCGCGTCGGCCTGCTGCTGGACGAGGCCGCGGTGCCGGTGCAGCCCCAGGTCGAGGCCGCCTGCGAGCTGCTGGGCCTGGACCCGCTGTACATCGCCAACGAGGGCAAGCTGGTGGCCATCGTCGCGCCCGAGCATGCCGACGCCGCGCTGGCCGCGCTGCGCGCCCACCCGCTGGGCCGCGCCGCGGCGCGCATCGGCACGGTGCAGGACGACCCGCAGCGCTTCGTGCAGATGGTCACCCGCTTCGGCGGCCGGCGCGTGGTGGACTGGCTCAGCGGCGAGCCGCTGCCGCGCGTCTGCTGAAGCCCCGCGCGATGGCCGCGACCGAGACCCCCGCGCCGCCCGCGCCCGCCGAGGTGCCCGCGGCCGTGGCCACCAGCCCCGCCGGCGGCCTGGCTGCGGGCTGGACCGCCGCGCCGCGGCCGCTGCGCATCCTGCTGCTGACGCACGCCTTCAACAGCCTGGCGCAGCGCCTGTTCGTCGCGCTGCGCGCCGCCGGGCACCAGGTCAGCGTCGAGCTGGACATCGCCGACAGCGTGACCGAGGAGGCCGTCGCGCTGGCCGCGCCGGACCTGGTGCTGGCGCCCTTCCTGAAGCGGCGCATCCCCGACGCGGTGTGGTCGCGCCACCTGTGCCTGGTGGTCCACCCCGGCCCGCCGGGCGACCGCGGCCCCTCGGCGCTGGACTGGGCGCTGCTGCAGCAGCGCCGGCAGTGGGGCGTCACCGTGCTGCAGGCCACCGCCGACTTCGACGCCGGGCCGGTCTGGGCCTGGGCGCCGTTCACGCTGCGCGCCGACGCGACCAAGGCCAGCCTCTACCGCCACGAGGTGGTGGCCGCCGCGGTGCAGGCGGTGGCCGACGCGCTGGCCCGCGTCGTGCCCGGCCAGCGCACGCCGGCGCCGCCGGCGCGCCCGCTGCCCGCGCCGCCGTCGCCCGGTGGCTGGCAGCCGCTGGTCACGCAGGCGCAGCGCCGCATCGACTGGGCGCAGCACGACGCCGCCACCGTGCTGCGCCTGGTGCGCAGCGCCGACGGCGCGCCCGGCGCGGTGGCCACGCTGTTCGGCGAGGTGGCGCGCCTGTACGACGCCCACCCGGCCACCTCCGACGAGGCGGCCTGCGCCTGGGCGCGCGCCGGCGCGCCCGGCCAGGCGGTGGCGCGGCGCGGCCCGGCCCTGCTGCTGACCTGCGCCGGCGGCGGCGCGCTGTGGATCGGCCAGGTGCGGCGCGGCAGCGCCGGTGCCGACGGCCTGAAGCTGCCGGCCACGCTGGCCTTTGCCGAGCCCGGCGCGGCGCTGTCCGACTGGCCGGTGCCGCTGCTGCGCGCGCCCGCGCGCGACGGCTGGGACGAACTGCTCTATGCCGAGTTCGGCCCGCCGCGCGGCCGCGTCGGCTGGCTGGAGTTCGACTTCCACAACGGCGCGCTGGGCGAGCGCGCCTGCGCCCGGCTGCTGGCCGCGCTGCGCTTCGCCCGCGGGCGCGACACCCGCGTGCTGGTGCTGGCCGGCGGCGCCGACTTCTTCTGCAACGGCATCCACCTGCACGAGATCGAGGCCGCCGCCGCCCGCCCCGGCGACAGCGCGGCCGAGGCCTCGCTGCGCGCGATCGAGGCCATCGACGACGTCGCGCTGGCGCTGATCACGCTGACCGACCGGCTCACCGTCAGCGCGCTGCGCGGCAATGCCGGCGCCGGCGGCTGCTTCCTGGCGCTGGCGGCCGACCAGGTCTGGGCCCATGGCGGCGTGGTGCTCAACCCGCATTACCGCAACATGGGCAACCTGCACGGCAGCGAATACTGGACCTACCTGCTGCCGCAGCGCATCGGCGCCGAGGCCGCGCAGCGCCTGGTGCGCGGCCGCCTGCCGATGGGCGCCGACGAGGCGCGCCGCGCCGGCCTGGTCGACGCCGTGCTGGGCGCGCAGCGCGAAGCCTTCGAGCCGCAGGCCGCCGCCGCCGCGCTGGCGCTGGCCGCCGCGCCCGACTGGGCCGCCCAGGTGCAGGCCAAGCAGGCCCGGCGCGCCGCCGACGAGGTTGCGCGCCCGCTGGCCGCCTACCGCGCCGACGAGCTGGCGCAGATGCGGCGCAACTTCTTCGGCTTCGATGCCAGCTACCATGTGGCACGCCACCACTTCGTCCATCGCAAGCCGCACGCCTGGACCCCCCGTCACCTGGCCACGCACCGCCGATGAACGCCCCCGCCATGCCGACCGCGGCCGCCGACGACCTGCCGCTGGTGCTGGTCGTCGACGACGAGCGGCGCTCGCAGGAGGCGATGCGCCGCACGCTGGACGAGGAGTTCCAGGTGCTCACCGCCGACGACACCGCCAGCGCCCGCGCGCTGCTGGAGCGCCACCGCGTCGCGGTGATCCTGTGCGACCAGCGCATGCCCGGCCAGAGCGGCGTCGATTTCCTCAAGGAGGTGCGCAGCCGCTGGCCCGAGGTGGTGCGGGTGGTGATCTCCGGCTACGCCGACAGCGAGGACATCATCGCCGGCATCAACGAGGCCGGCATCTGGCAGTACGTGCTCAAGCCCTGGGTGCCCGAGCACCTGCTGGCCACCGTGCGCAGCGCGGCCGAGGCCGGCGCGCTGCAGCAGGGCCTGCACCGGCTGGAGATCGACCTGCGCGCCGGCACCCCGGCGCTGCGCGCCCGCCTGGGCGAGAAGCTGCGCGAGGCGCGCAGCGTGTTCGGCTTCGAGCGCATCGTGCGCGCCCCCGGCAGCCCGCTGGATGCGGTGTGCGCCCAGGCCGAGCGCGTGGCCCGGCACGACCTGTCGGTGCTGGTGCTGGGCGAGTCGGGCACCGGCAAGGAGCTGATGGCCCGCGCCATCCACTACGCCAGCCCGCGCATGCACCGGCCCTTCGTCGTCGAGAACTGCGCCGCCATCCCCGACACCCTGCTGGAAAGCGAGCTGTTCGGCCACAAGCGCGGCGCCTTCACCGGCGCGGTCGAGGACCACGTCGGCCTGGTCCAGCGCGCCGACGGCGGCACGCTGTTCCTCGACGAGATCGGCGAGACCTCGCCGCTGTTCCAGGTCAAGCTGCTGCGCGTGCTGCAGGAAGGCGAGCTGCGCCCGGTGGGCAGCGCGCGCACCGTGCCGGTCAACGTGCGCGTCATCGCCGCCACCCACCGCCGGCTGGAGGACGAGGTGCGCGCCGGCCGCTTCCGCGAGGACCTGTACTACCGCCTGGCCGGCGTCACGCTGCAGATGCCGGCGCTGCGCGAGCGCCCGGGCGACATCGCGCCGATCGCCGAGCGCCTGCTGGCCGACGTCTGCCGCGAGCTGGGCCTGCCGGCGGCGCACTTCGACGACGACGCCCGCGCGCTGCTGCTGGGCTACCCCTGGCCCGGCAACATCCGCGAGCTGCGCAACGAGCTGGCCCGCGCGCTGGCGCTGCGCGAGGCCGAGGCCGACCCGCTGCTGCGTGCGGCCGATTTGTCGCCGCGCCTGCTGCAGGGCCAGACCGGCCGCGCCACGGCCGCCGGCCCGGCGGCGCTGCCGCCCGGCGCCGCCCAGGGCACGCTGCAGGACCGGCTCGACGCCATCGAGGCCATGCTGCTGCGCGAGGTGATGCTGCGCCACCGCTGGAACAAGACCCGCGCCGCCACCGAGCTGGGCCTGTCGCGCGTCGGCCTGCGCGCCAAGCTGCTGCGCTTCGGGCTGGAGGCGCGCGAGGCCGCGCCCAAGGGACCCCACTGATGCTCAACGTGCTCTGGCTGCAATCGGGCGGCTGCGGCGGCTGCAGCATGTCGCTGCTGTGCGCCGACAGCGCCGATTTCCCGGCCATGCTGTCGGCCAACGGCATCGCGCTGCTGTGGCACCCGGCGCTGTCGCTGGCCAGCGGCGACGAGCTGCTGGCGCTGCTGGACGACTGCCTGGCCGGCCGCCAGCGCCTGGACGCGCTGTGCGTCGAGGGCGCGCTGCTGCGCGGCCCGAACGGCAGCGGCCGCTTCCACCTGCTGGCCGGCACCGGCCGGCCGATGACCGAGTGGGTGCAGCGCCTGGCCGCGGTGGCGCAGCATGTCGTGGCGGTGGGCAGCTGCGCCGCCTGGGGCGGCGTCAGCGCCACCGGGCCCAACCCCACCGAGGCCTGCGGCCTGCAGTACGAGGACGAGCACCGCGGCGGCCTGCTCGGCGCCGACTTCGTCGCCCGCGGCGGCCTGCCGGTGGTCAACGTCGCCGGCTGCCCCACGCACCCCGGCTGGGTCACCGACACGCTGATGGCGCTGGCCGCCGGCGCGCTGGGCCCCGACGACCTCGACCCGCTGGGCCGGCCGCGCTTCTACGCCGACCAGCTGGTGCACCACGGCTGCACGCGCAACGAGTTCTACGAGTTCAAGGCCAGCGCCGAGAAGCCCGGCGACCTGGGCTGCATGATGGAGCACGCGGGCTGCAAGGGCACGCAGGCGCATGCCGACTGCAACACCCGGCTGTGGAACGGCGAGGGCAGCTGCACCCGCGGCGGCTACGCCTGCATCAGCTGCACCGAGCCCGGCTTCCAGGACCCGGGCCACCCCTTCCACACCACGCCCAAGCTGGCCGGCATCCCCATCGGCCTGCCCACCGACATGCCCAAGGCCTGGTTCGTCGCGCTGGCCTCGCTGTCCAAGAGCGCCACGCCCAAGCGCGTCAAGCACAACGCCACCGCCGACCACCGCGTGGTGGCCCCTGCGCTGCGGCGCACCCGGCTGAAGTGAGCGCGATGTCCAGCACCCGCCTGGTCGTCGGACCGTTCAACCGCGTGGAGGGCGACCTCGAGCTGCGGCTGCAGGTGGCCGGCGGCCGGGTCGAGCGCGCCGAGGTCAACGCGCCGATGTACCGCGGCTTCGAGACCATGCTGCTGGGCCGCGCGCCGCGCGACGCGCTGGTCATCGTGCCGCGCATCTGCGGCATCTGCTCGGTGTCGCAGTCGGTGGCCGCGGCGCATGCGCTGGCCGACGCCGCCGGCATCGCGCCGCCGCCCAACGGCCTGCACGCCACCAACCTGCTGCTGGCCTGCGAGAACCTGGCCGACCACCTCAGCCACTTCTACCTGTTCTTCAGCCCCGATTTCACGCGCCCGGTCTACGCCGGCCGGCCCTGGCATGCCGAGGCGCAGCGGCGCTGGGCGGCCGCCGCCGGGCCCGACGCCGGCGCCCACACCCGCGCCGCGCTGGCCGCGCGCCAGCGCTGGTTCGAGCTGGTCGGCACGCTGGGCGGCAAGTGGCCGCACACGCACAGCCTGGAGCCCGGCGGCAGCGCCCGCGCCATCGACGCCGCCGAGCGCCTGCGCCTGCTGGCGCGGCTGCGCGAGTTCCAGGCTTTCCTGGAGACCACGCTGTTCGGCGCGCCGCTGGACGAGGTGGCCGCGCTGCCCGACGAGGCCGCGCTGGCCGCCTGGCAGGCGCGCGACCCGCTGCGCGGCGACCTGCGCCTGTTCCTGACCATCGCCGCCGACCTGGGCCTGGACGCGCTGGGCCCCGGCCCCGGCCGCTACCTCAGCCACGGCGCCTACCCGCTGGCCGACGGCGGCCACGCCTTCGCCCGCGGCGTCTGGGACGCGGCCGCCGGCGCGCTGCTGCCGCTGGACGTCGCCGCCGTCACCGAGGACGTCAGCCACGCCTGGCTGGCCGACGGCGGCCTGGCCGCCCGCCACCCGGCCCAGGGCCTGACCCTGCCCGAACCCGACAAGCCCGGCGCCTACACCTGGAACAAGGCGCCGCGCCTGGCCGGCCAGGTCGTCGAGACCGGCGCCATCGCCCGCCAGCTGGCCGCCGGCCAGCCGCTGCTGCGCGCCGCAGTGGCGCGCTGCGGCGGCACCGTCTACACCCGCGTGCTGGCGCGGCTGCTGGAGCTGGCCCGGGTGGTGCCGCTGATGGCCGACTGGCTGATGGCCATCCGCCCGCGCGAGCCCTTCTGCCTGCCCGCGCCGCTGCCCGACGGCGCCACCGGCACCGGCCTGACCGAGGCCGCGCGCGGCGCGCTGGGCCACTGGCTGCGCGTCGAGCACGGCCGCATCGCCGGCTACCAGATCGTCGCGCCGACGAGCTGGAACTTCTCGCCGCGCGACGCCGCCGGCACCCCCGGCGCGCTGGAGGCGGCCCTGGTCGGCGCGCCGGTGCAGCCGGGCGAGGCCACGCCGGTGGCGGTGCAGCACATCGTGCGCTCCTTCGACCCGTGCATGGTCTGCACCGTGCACTGAGACCGCCATGAGCTCCCCTGACCGCAGCCTGCCCATGCTGCCGCCCGACCTGGCCGGCGCGGTCGACGAATCGACCTGGCTGGACGTGATCCAGAAGATGGACGAGGCCTACAGCCAGCTGGTGGCCGACGAGGTCGCGCTGGAGCAGAAGAACGCCGAGCTGGAGCAGACGCAGCGCTTCATCCTCAGCCTGCTCGAGGCGATGAGCGACGTGCTGGTGGCCTGCAACGCCGCCGGCGCCATCGAGGAGACCAATGCCGCGCTGTGCGAGCTGGTCGGCCGCGACGACGCCGGGCTGCGCGGCCGGCCGATCACCGAGCTGGCCGCCGACGAGGCCGGCCGCGCCCGGCTGCGCGAGGCGCTGGCGCTGAGCAGCCCGCCGCGCGGCGGCGCGGTGATCGAGGTCGACCTGGTCGACGCCCAGGGCCAGGCCGTGCCGGTGGACTTCAACTGCACGCCGCGGCGCGACGCGCGCGGCCGCCGCGTCGGCCTGGTGCTGGTGGGCCGGCCGATGGCCGAGATCAAGCGCGCCTACCACCAGCTGCGCGAGGCCCACGAGGCGCTCAAGCGCACCCAGCAGCAGCTGCTGCACTCCGAGAAGATGGCCTCGCTGGGCCGGCTGGTGGCCGGCGTGGCGCACGAGCTGAACAACCCGATCAGCTTCGTGCTGGGCAATGTGCATGCGCTGGAGCGCTACACCGAACGGCTGCGCCAGTACCTCGACGCGATCCACGGCGGCGCGGACGCCGAGGCCCAGGACCGGCTGCGCCGCCAGCTGCGCATCGACCACCTGCTGGCCGACCTGCCCTCGCTGATGGAGGGCACGCTGGAGGGCGCGATGCGCACCGCCGACATCGTGCAGGGCCTCAAGCGCTTCTCGGCGATGGACCGCGAGGAGCGCGCGCTGGTCGACCTCAACGGCGTCGTCGAGCGCGCCATCCACTGGGTCTGCAAGGGCACGGCGCCCGAGTTCACCGTGCACTGGCAGCCCGGGCCGGCCTGCCTGGTGCTGGGCCACGCCGGCCAGCTGCTGCAGGTGCTGATGAACCTGCTGCAGAACGCCTACGACGCCGCCAGCGGCGCCGGCGCCAGCCCGCCGGCGGTGTGGATCACGCTGGACTGCGACGGCCAGACCGTGCACCTGGCCTGCCGCGACAACGGCCCCGGCCTGGCGCCCGAGCACCTGTCGCGCGTCTTCGACCCCTTCTTCACCACCAAGCCGGTGGGCACCGGCACCGGGCTGGGCCTGTCGATCAGCTACGGCATCGCCGAGCGCCACGGCGGCCGGCTGACCGCGGCCAACGCGCCCGGCGGCGGCGCGGTGTTCACGCTGGAGCTGCCGCGCGCGCTGCCGCCGGCGGGCGCCGACCGCGCCGCACCGGTCGCGGGCGCCTGAGCGCCTGACGCCGCCGCGCAGCGGCCGCGCCGGCGCAGAATGCGCCACCGTGCTGCCCGACCCCGCCGCCCTGCCCCGAGCCCTGCCGCCGACGGACCCCGCCGCGGACGGCGGTGCCGCGCCGTCCGCCGCGCCCGCGCTGCGCCTGGCGCTGCTCGCCGAGCCGGGCGGCGGCCTGCTGGCCCTGCTGTCCGACGGCGCCGCGCTGGGCCTGGTGGCGCGCGCGCCGGGGCCGGCCATGGCCGCGCTGCCGCCGGCGCTGCAGGCCGCGCTGGCCGCGCGCGACGACGCCGCGCTGCTGCTGCAGCTGGACCCGGCGCTGGCCGGGCTGGACTGGGCCGCGGCGCCGCTGGGCCCGCCGCCGGCGCCGGCGCTGGGCCGTCGCTTCGCGCTGCGGCTGCAGGCGCTGCAGCCGGCCGGCCCGCCGCTGGCGGCCGACGACGACCTGCGCCAGGTCACCATCCTGTCCTGCGACCTGGTCGGCTCCACCGCGCTGATGCACACGCTGGGCGACGAGGCCTATGCCGAGCGCCTGGTCGCCTACCACCGCTGCGTGGCCGAGGCCGCGGCCCGCCATGCCGGCCGCGCCGACGACCCGCAGGGCGACGACGGCTTCATGTGCTACTTCGGCTGGCCGCGCGCGCACGAGGACGCGGCGGCCAACGCGCTGCGCGCCGGTCTGGCCATCGCCGCGGCGATGGGCGACCTGGGCCTGGGCGTGCGCATCGGCATCTCCACCGGCCGGGTGGTCGTCCACCAGGGCCAGCCGGTGGGCGCCGCGGTGCACCACGCGGCGCGGCTGCAGGCGCTGGCCGGCGCCGGCCAGGTGCTGGCCGGCGCGGCCACCCGGCGCATCGCCGGCGAGCGCTTCGACTTCGCGCTGGTCGACCCGGCCGCCCAGCTCAAGGGCTTCGGCGCCAGCGGCGCGGTCTGGCGCGTGCTGGCCGAGCGCCCGCTGCTGGGCACGCGCCGCCTGGCCGCGCGGCCGCGGCTGACGCCCTTCACCGGCCGCGGCGACGAGCTGGCCCGCATGCACGCGCACTGGCAGGCCGCGGTGGCCGGCCGGCGCCAGGTGCTGCTGCTGCGCGGCGAGGCCGGCATCGGCAAGTCGCGCCTGGTGCACGAGTTCCGCCGCGCGCTGCAGGCCGACGGCGACCGCGTGCTCGAATGCCGCTGCGCGCCCGAGCACGCCGGCAGCGCCTTCTGGCCGCTGATCGACCTGCTGCGCCGCCGCCTGGGCCTGGCCCCGGGCGACCCGCCGGCGCAGCAGCTGGCGCGGCTGCGCGCGCTGCAGGTGGCGCGCGGACCGCAGGCCGACGAGGCGCTGGCGGTGCTGGGCGCGCTGCTGTCGCTGCCGGACGCGGTGCGGCCGCCGCTGCCGCCCGGCACCGGCCCCGAGCGCCTGCGCCAGCTGACCCTGGCCTGGCTGGAGCGCGAGGCCCTGGGCCTGGCCGGCGACGCGCCGGTGTGCCTGGTCGTCGAGGACCTGCACTGGATGGACCCGTCGACCCGCGAGCTGCTGCAGCGCCTGCTGGCCGGCCCGGACGAGCAGCGCCTGATGCTGCTGCTGACGCAGCGCGGCAGCGGCGCGGCCGACGCGCCGGGCGCCGACGGCCTGCCGGCCCTGCCCACGCTGGCCCTGGGCGGGCTGGACGCCGAGGCCGCCTGCAGCCTGTTGCGCGGCACGCTGGGCGGCGACCTGTTCGGCGCCGAGCTGGCGCGCTGGCTGGCCCAGCGCGGCGACGGCGTGCCGCTGTTCATCGAGGAATCGGCCCGCATGGCCGCCGAGCTGGCCGCCCAGCGGCCCGGCGACGACCTGGGCCGCCTGCTGCGCGACAGCGTGCCGGCCACGCTGCGCGACCTGCTGCTGGCCCGGCTGGACCAGCTGCCGCAGGCGCGGCGCGCGGCGCAGCTGGCCAGCGCGCTGGGCCGCCGCTTCCCGCGCCGGCTGCTGGAGGCGGTCAACGCGCACCCGCTGGCGCCGTTCCGCCTGCCGGCGCCCGACGACGCCCTGGCCGCGCTGCAGGGCGCCGGCGTGCTGGACGCGCCGGCGGAGGCCGCCGACTCCGCCGAGGCCGAGGGCGAGGGCACGCTGAGCTTCCGCCACGCGCTGCTGCGCGACGCCGCCTACCAGACCCTGCTGGCGCGCGAGCGCGGTGCCCTGCACGCGGCCATCGCCGCGGTGCTGCAGGCCGAGTTCCCCGCGCTGTGTGCGGCCCAGCCCGAGCTGCTGGCCCAGCACCTGGAGGCCGCCGGTCAGTCCGGGCCCGCGCTGGACGCCTGGACGGCCGCGGCGCGCCATGCCGCGCAGCGCTCGGCCCAGCGCGAGGCCACGGCCCATGCGCGCCACGCGCTGCAGCTGCTGGCCGGCCTGCCCGCCGGCGCCGCGCGCGACGCCGCCGAGCTGCGCCTGCAGCGCCTGCTGGCCGGCGCGCTGATCGCCACCGCCGGCTACGGCGCCGACGAGGTCGGCGCGGTCTACGAGCGCGCCGGCGCGCTGGCCGCCGCCCGTGGCGACCCGGCCGCGCTGCACAAGGTGCTGATGGGCCAGGAGGCCTGGCACTTCATGCGCGGCGACTTCGACCGTGCCGGCGCGCTGGCCGACGCCGCGCTGGCCGCGCTGGGCCCGTCCGCCGGGCCGCTGGCGCGGCTGCGCGCCGACTGGGCGCACGCGGTGATCCGCTTCCACCGCGGCGACCTGCCGCAGGCCCTGGCCCGCACCGACCAGTGCCTGGCCGACTACGGCCGCCTGGGCGCCCGCGCCGACGCGGTGCAGGACCTGGGCGTGATCTGCCTGTGCTACGCCGGCTGGGCGCTGTGGCAGCTGGGCGAGCCGGACCGGGCGCTGCAGCAGGCGCAGGCCGCGGTGGCGCTGGCGCGGCGGCTGGCGCACCGCTTCGGCCTGGGCCAGGCGCTGGGCTTCCTGGCGGTGGTGCACCACTTCCGCGGCGAGACCGCCGCCGGCCTGGACGCCGCCGACGCCGCGCTGGCGGTGTGCGAGGCCGGCGGCTTCGCGGTCTGGGGCGCGCACGCGCGGGTGCTGCAGGGCCGGCTGCGCGTGGCCCGCGGCGCGCCGGGCGACCTGGACGCCGGCGTGCAGGCGCTGGCACAGGGCCATGCGCTGTGGGCGGCCACCGGCGCGGTGGTCACGCGCAGCTTCCACCTGGCGATGTGGGCCGAGGGCCTGCTGGCCGCCGGCCAGCCGCAGGCCGCGCGCCAGCGGCTGGACGAGGCGCTGGCCCTGGTCGCCCGCCACGGCGAGCGCTTCTACGAGCCCGAGCTGTGGCGGCTGCAGGGCGAGGCGCTGCGCGCCGCCGGCGCGCCGGTGCGCGAGCTGCGGCCCTGGCTGCTGGGCGCGCTGGAACGCGCGCAGGCGATGCAGCTGCCGCCGCTGGCCGCGCGCGCCCGCGCGTCGCTGGCCGCGGCCGGCCTGTGAGCCGTCGGCACAAGGTGTGAAGGCGCCGTGGCGGGCGGGTTCAGCTGGCGCCGAGCAGCGCAGCCGTACTGGCGTACGGCGGGCAGCGCAGGCGCAAGATGGGCCCGCGCAGCCGGGTCATTCGCAGCTTGTCAGTCGATCACCGGGACGTTGAACACCTGGCGCAGGTAGGCCAGGAAGGTCTGGTCGTCGCAGAGGATCTTGCCCGGCGAATCGGACAGCTTGGCCACCGGCTGGTTGTTGCAGCGGGCCAGCTTCATCACGATGTGCAGCGTGTGCAGGCCCATGTCGTTGGTCAGGTTGGTGCCGATGCCGAAGCCGAGCTGCGTGCGGTCGGCGAAGTGGCGGTACAGCTCGAAGGCCTTGGGCAGGTTCAGGCTGTCGGAGAACACCAGGCGCTTGGTGTGCGCGTCGATGCGCATGCGCTGGTAGTAGGCCAGCGCTTTCTCGCCCCAGACCACCGGGTCGCCCGAATCGTGGCGCAGGCCGTCGAACAGCTTGGCGAAGTACAGGTCGAAGTCGGCGAGGAAGGCGTCCATGCCGACGACGTCGGTCAGCGCCACGCCCAGGTCGCCGCGGTACTCCTGCACCCAGCCTTCCAGCGCGGCCTTCTGGAAGTCGCGCAGCCGCACGCCCAGGGCCTGGTAGGTCTGCATGAACTCGTGGGCCATGGTGCCGATGGGCACCAGGTTCAGGTCGCGCGCCAGCAGCACGTTGCTGGTGCCCTTGAAGTACTCGGGCACCTCGCGCGCGAGCGTGGCCACCACCTCGCGCTGCCAGGCGCCGGAGAAGCGCCGGCGCACGCCGAAGTCGAAGAACTCGAAGGGGTTGCGCCGGCGCGGCTCGCGCGAGAAGTCGCGCAGCATCTGCACCTTCTCGGCCAGGCGGCGGCGGCCCTCGGCCAGCGCGCTGGCCTGGTCGACATGGCGGAAGTACAGCTCGTTGACGATGGCCAGCACGTGGATCTCGAAGGCCATCACGTGCACCTGCGGGCCGCGGGCGACGATCTCCAGCGTGCCGGAATGGTCGCGCACCTCGATGAAGTCGCGCTGGAACTGGAAGATGCGCAGGAAGTCGACGAAGTCGCTCTTGATGAAGCGCAGCCCGCGCAGGTAGTCCAGCTCGTCGGGCTGGAAGCGCAGCGTGCACAGGTGGTCCAGCTGCTCCTCGATCTCCGGGATCAGGTGGGTCAGCGGGTAGTCGCGCGCGTTGCGGCAGATGAAGACGTACTCGGCCTGCGTGGCCGGGTGGCGATGCAGCATCGCCTGCCACATCGTGAACTTGTAGAGATCGGTCTCCAGCAGGCTGCGGATGACGGGTTGCATAGACGGCGCGGACGGGCTGCGGCACAGCCTGGCTAGGGATCGGCCCAGTATAGGAGGCGCCCCGCAGCGCGCCCGGGCGGGTTTGCCGCGATGGGCGCCGCGGCTCAGCCCGGGGGGGCGCCGGCCGCGTCGCCGCCGTCCAGCGCGACGCGGTCGCGGCCGTCGGCCTTGGCGCGGTAGAGCGCGGCGTCGGCGCGGGCGATCAGCGCGGCCAGGTCCTCGCCGTCGTGGCTGGCGGCCACGCCCAGGCTGATGCTGACCGGCGGCGCGTCGTCCGCCGGCGCCTGCCGCACCGCGCGGCGCAGCTTGTCGGCCAGGCGGCCGGCGGCGGGCAGCGCGGTGTCGGGCGCGACCAGCAGGAACTCCTCGCCGCCCCAGCGGCAGACCAGGTCCGACGCGCGCACGGTGCGCTGCAGCAGGCGGGCCACCTGCTGCAGCACGTGGTCGCCCACCAGGTGGCCATGGCCGTCGTTGACGGCCTTGAAGTGGTCGATGTCGATGAACACCAGGGCCAGCGGCCGCCCCAGCCGGCGGCATAGCCCGTGCTGTGCCTGCAGCCAGCGCATGCCCTCGCGGCGGTTGGGCAGGCCGGTCAGCGCGTCCAGCGCGGCCTGGGCGCGCAGCTGGTCCTCCAGCGCCTTGCGCGCGCTGATGTCCTGCAGCATGCCCAGCATGCGGGTGGGGCGGCCGGCCGCGTCGCGGCTGCAGACCAGGCCGCGGTCGTGCACCCACAGGTAGCTGCCGCTGCGGTGGCGCACGCGGAACTCGGCCTCGTAGCGCGGCTGCCGCCCGTCGAGGTGCTCGTCCAGCGCGGCGCGCACGGCGGCCGCGTCGTCGGGGTGCAGGCGGCCGGTCCAGGCCGCGGGCTCGGGCGGCAGCTCGTCCGGGCCGAAGCCGAGCATGCGCTTCATCTGCGGGCTGAAGAAGGCACGGCCGGCGGCGATGTCCCAGTCCCACAGGCCGTCGCTGGCCTCGTTCAGCGCGAACCACAGCCGCTGCTCGGGCTGCGCCGCGGCGGTCTCCTGCAGCAGGCGCGGGCCGATGTCTCGCGCCACCGACAGGAAGTACTCGCGCCCCTGGTGGTGCAGCCGGGTGGTCAGCACCTCCACCGGCACCTGGTGGCCGTCGCGGTGGCGGTGGTGGCCGATGAAGCGGTAGCGCGGCACCGCGCGCACCGCCTCGGCGATCTGCGCCCACTGCGGCAGGTTGTGCACGTCGGCCTGCAGGCTGAGCACGCTGTGCTGCAGCACGTCGTCGCGCTGCAGGCCCAGGTCGGTCCAGCCGGCGCGGTTGCACCAGACGATGCGCGAGGTCTCGGGGTCGATCAGGTAGACCGCATCGGCCAGGTGCTCGAACAGCTGCAGCGGGTCGGGCGGCGGCGGCGCGGGTGGGGTGGACATCGTCGGTCTCTGCAGGCCGCGGCGGCAGGCGCGGTGCGCCGATTGTCGCCGGGGTGCCGCGAGCGGAAATTGATTGCACACAATTCAATGGAGCGATATAAAAATACCCCGATCCACGACCACCAAGGGAGATCCTCGATGCTGTTGCGCAACCCGTTCCGCCTGGCCGGCGTCCTGGCCGCCGCCGCCGTCCTGTCCGCCTTCGCCCGGCCCGCGGCCGCGCTGCGGGTGGACGCCGACGCCTTCCGCTGCATGACGCAGATGACCCCGGTGCGGGGCTTCTACGTCGACAACCTGGCCGGCAAGCTGGACGAGACGCTGGCCGTCGCGCGCTCGGCCACCGGCGGCGTCTACCCGGTGGGCTCGGTGGTGCAGCTGGTGCCCACCGAGGTGATGGTCAAGCTGCCGGCCGGCAGCAGCCCGGCCACGCGCGACTGGGAGTTCTTCGAGCTGCAGGTCAGCCCGCAGGGCACGCGCATCGGCAAGCGCGGCTTCGCCGACGTGGTCAACCAGTTCGGCGGCAACTGCTTCGCCTGCCATGTGCAGGCCCAGCCGCAGTGGGACCTGGTCTGCGAGCAGGGCCACGGCTGCATGCCGATCCCGCTGACGCCGCAGATGACCCGCGCGCTGCAGCGCGCCGACCCGCGCTGCAGCCCGCCCAACCCGCTGAGCGCCGAGGACCTGGCGGCGCTCAAGCAGCTGCAGGACGCGCTGGCCGGCCGCAAGCCCTGAGCACGGCGGCCCGGCCGGCGCGGGACCGCGCTCCGGGCATCGGGGGGGCGGGCGGCGGCGGCCGCCAAGGCGCCGGGGTGAGCGGCCGCCACTCTGGGGATGCCGCCGCCGCGCTGCGGGCTGGCCCCCTGGCGCGCCGCGGGGCTTTGGCCTAGGGTGGTCTGGCGCCCGCAGAAGGCGCGCCGTCGACAACAAGGGGCCGGTCCCGGCCCCGACCAAGGAGACCCCGATGACACCCCGCCTGAACCTCGCCGCGGCCGCGGCGCTGGCCGGCGCGCTGGCGCTGCCCGCGCTGGCCGCGCCGCCGATCCCGCCCCACGCCCAGCCGCTGCGCCTGCAGCTGCTGTCCAGCCCGGCAGCCTTTGTCTCGGGCGGTGACGCCCGCGTCGCGGCCAGCGCCGGCCCCGGCCAGCTCGGCCAGCTGGAGCTGTGGCTCAACGGCCGCCCGATCGGCATGCCGCTGGGCCTGCGCGGCGACCGCCTGGAAGGCGTGGTGCGCGGCCTCGTCGTCGGCGAGAACCGGCTGGAACTGCGCCACCGCCGTACCGGCGCGCGAGACGGGCTGACGCTGACCAACCACCCCGTCAGCGGGCCGATGTTCACCGGCCCGCAGCAGGTGCCCTTCGTCTGCACGAGCACGCAGGGCGCGGTGGGCCGGCAGCCGCTGGTCGACAGCGCGACGCCGCCGGGCAACAAGGTCTTCAACGCGGCCGGCCAGGTCGTCGGCTACAGCCGCGACTGCTCGGTCGAGACCGCGGTCGGCTACTGGTACCGCCGCGCCAGCGGCGGCAACCTGGTGCCGCTGCCGGCCGACGGCAGCCGCCCGGCCGACATGGGCACGACCACGCTGGCCGACGGCCGCACGGTGGACTTCGTCGTGCGGCGCGAGACCGGCTCGGTCAACCGCTTCCTCTACAGCATCGCGATGCTGGCGCCGCTGCCGGCGGCCGACAGCGCCGCGCAGGACGACACCAGCCGCTGGAACGGCAAGCTGCTGTACTGGTTCCAGGGCGGCGTGGCCATCGGCCACAGCCAGGGCACGGTGCACGGCGGCTCGATGAACCCGGACATCCTGGGCCAGGGCTTCGCCATCGTGCACAGCAGCGGCAACAACACCGGCACGCACTACAACATGCTGCTGTCGGGCGAGACCGCGATGATGACCAAGGAGCGCTTCATCGAGCGCTACGGCGTGCCGCTGTACACCGTGGGCCTGGGCGGCTCCGGCGGCGCGATCCAGCAGTACATGATCGCGCAGAACCAGCCCGGCGTGCTGGACGGCCTGCTGCCGGTGCAGAGCTACCCCGACATGGTCACCCAGACCATCCACGTCGGCGACTGCGAGCTGCTGGAGCACTACATGGACGCCACCGACCGCGCCAACCCCAAGTGGCGCGTGACCAAGCAGCGCAGCTGGCTGGTGGGCATGAACGCCGAGCAGGACGACCTCGGCAACAACCCCAAGGTCAACGACGCGCTGGCGCCGCTGAAGACCGCGCTGGGCTACAGCACCGCCAAGGGCTCGACCGAGTGCGTGCCGGCCTGGCGCGGCCTGACGCCGCTGGCGATGAACCCCTGGTACGGCCAGGCGCCCAACCAGGCCAACTACGAGCCGCAGAGCGACATCGCCGCGATCCGCTGGACGCACTACGACGACCTGCGCAACGTCTACGGCGTCGACGCCAGCGGCGCCGCGCGCTGGACCTGGGACAACGTCGGCGTGCAGTACGGCCTGCGCTCGCTGAAGGCCGGCCTGATCACGCCGGCGGAGTTCCTGCACCTGAACTGGCACGTCGGCGGCTGGAAGCACCCCAGCCAGATGGTGCAGGAGACCTTCCCCTTCTTCGGCACCACGCAGGCCGAGATTAACAAGGCGCTCAGCATCCCCGGCTACTTCGACCCCTGGAGCCGCAAGAACATGCACCTGGCGCCGGCGGCCGGCCAGCCCGCGCCGCGCACCGCGGGCGACCCGATCGCCCAGCGCGCGGCCTACACCTCGGGCCATGTGTTCGACGGCCGGCTGGACGTGCCGGCGATCGACCACCGCCAGTACATGGAGCGCGAGCTGGACATGCACAACGTGCACCAGTCCTTCGCGGTGCGCCGCCGCGTCGTCGACGCGATGGGCCACAGCGGCCACCTGGCGGTCTGGTTCACCGACACCACGCCCGGCGTGGCCAAGGCCAGCCAGACGCTGGAGGCCCTGGCGGTGATGGACGAGTGGCTGGCCAACATCCGCGCCAACCCGCGCCGCAGCGTGGCGCAGAACCGCCCGCCGCGCGCCGCCGACGCCTGCTTCGACCTGCAGGGCCGGCCCATCGCCCGCGGTGCCGGGGTGTGGAGCGGCATCCTCGACGCCAAGCCGGCCGGCGCCTGCACCCAGGCCTTCCCGATCTACGGCACCTCGCGCACCGTGGCCGGCGCGCCGATCGAAGGCAGCATCTACCGCTGCGCGCTGAAGTCGGTCGACCGCGCAGTGGCCGATGGCACCTACGCGCCCTGGGTGCCCGGCGCGGCCGACATCGACACGCTCAAGCAGATCCACCCGCAGGGGGTGTGCGACTACAGCCGGCCGGACCAGGCGCGTCCGCCCGGTCGCCGCGGCGGGCGCGACGACCACCACTAAGCTCGCGGTTGCCGGCTCGCAGTAGGTCCGGCGACCGGGCGTTTTGGTGCGCTTCTGTCATCTAGAGGTGGCCAAGTGCTTGGGGCCGTGAGCGATCGCCGGTGCAGGCCGGGCGATTCCTGCATGGGTTTATAGCGATCTTTCGTAAATTTTGTCGCCTGCATAATTTCAAAAAGAATGCTATAAATAATGCGCTATGGATCCAGTCCGCAACCCCTTCGCACCGGGAGCTGGCACGCCGCCTCCCGAACTCGCGGGCCGTGACGAGTTGCGATCGTCGCTTCACGTCGCACTCGAACGTGCCCGGATCGGCCGCCCGGCAAAGAGCGCAATGCTTGTGGGCCTGCGAGGGGTCGGGAAGACTGTTCTGCTTGATCGCATTCGAGCGGACGCGGAGGCGGCTGGCATCCACACCGTTCGAATTGAAGCCCCCGAGGGCCGCTCCCTCCCCGCGCTCCTGGCGCCGCAGTTGCGTCAGGCGCTTTTGCGACTCAGTCAGGTCGCAGCCGCCAAGGACTATGCGGTTCGCGGCCTGCGCGCGCTGGCCGGCTTCGCGAAGAAGCTGAAGATCACCTTTGGCGACATCGAGGTTGGCCTGGACTACGAGCCAGAGCCGGGGCTTGCAGACAACGGTGACCTGGAGCACGACCTGCAGGCACTCATCGAGCAGGTTGGGTTGGCAGCCAAGGCAGCGAACACGGCACTGGCCATCTTCATTGACGAACTGCAGTATGTTGAAGAGCCGCAGCTGGCCGCTCTAATCACCGCCATGCACCGGACCGAGCAGCGGCAACTGCCTGTGGTGCTGGTGGGTGCAGGCCTGCCACAGTTGCGCGGGCGCATGGGAAATGCCAAGTCCTATGCGGAACGGCTGTTTGACTTTCCCGAGATCGGCCCGCTGCCACCGCAGGCAGCTCGGCGCGCTATCGAAAAGCCGCTCGAAGACGAAGGTGTGAAGATTGCTCCTGACGCCTTGGAACAAATCCTCAGGCTGACGCAAGGCTATGCGTACTTTCTGCAGCAGTGGGGCAGTCACACTTGGCGAGCGGCCGCGTCGTCACCTATCACGGCGGTGGATGTTGCGACCGCATCCCTGTCGGCGATCGCAGCGCTGGACGAGAGTTTTTTTCGAGTCCGTTTCGACAGGTTGACGCCGAAGGAGAAGAAGTACCTGCGTGCGATGGCGGAACTCGGCCCCGGGCCCCATCGATCGGGCGACATCGCGACGTGCTACGGCGTCGGCGTTTCGTCGCTTGCCCCCACGCGCAGTTCGCTCATCAACAAGGGCATGGTGTGGAGTCCGAACCACGGTGACACCGCGTTCACCGTGCCCATGTTCGACGAGTTCATGAAGCGAACGATCCCGGAGGACAACTGGCGTTAGCCACCGCTCACGGGTCTCAGATCGTGGTGGCGACTGCGCCCATGGCGGGTGCCGCAAGGCTTCAGAGGTCCAGGTCGTAGTCGATGGTCAGCGGCGCGTGGTCGCTGAACTTGCGGTCCTTGTAGATCGCCGCGGTGCGGGCCTGCTCGGCCAGCGCCGGCGTGGCCAGGTGGTAGTCCAGGCGCCAGCCCACGTTCTTGGCATAGGCCTGGCCGCGGTTGCTCCACCACGTGTAGCAGGCGTCGGTGGTGTCGGGGTGCAGGCGGCGGTAGACGTCGACCAGGCCGCCGCCGTCCGCCGCATCGGCCAGCAGCCGGGTCATCCAGGCGCGCTCCTCGGGCAGGAAGCCGCTGTTCTTCTGGTTGCCCTTCCAGTTCTTCAGGTCGGCCTCGCGGTGGGCGATGTTGACGTCGCCGACCAGGATGAACTCGCGCTGCCCCTTGAGCGCCTGCAGGTGCGGCAGCACGTGGTCGAGGAAGCGGAACTTCACCGCCTGCCGCTCCTCGCCCGAGGAGCCGCTGGGGAAGTAGCAGCTGATGATGCTGAGCCTGCGGCCGGGCTTGTCGAAGCGCAGCTCGACATAGCGGCCCTCGGCGTCGAACTCGGCGTCGCCCAGGCCGGTCAGCACGTCGCTGGGGGCGTGGCGGCTGTACAGGCCCACGCCCGAGTAGCCCTTCTTCTCGGCGAAGTGAAAATGCCCGGGCATGCCGGCCACCGTGTCGAAGCGCCCGGCCACGTCGGCGGCCTGGGCCTTGACCTCCTGCACCCCCATACAATCCGCGCCCGCCTGTGCGGCCCAATCCACGAAGCCCTTGTCCGCGGCCGAACGGATGCCATTCAGATTGAGTGTGATCAGTCGAAAAGCCAAGGGATCTCCATGAACACGACCGCCCCCACCAGCAGCGCCCTGGCGCAGGACTTCGTGCAGTTCGCCGTCGAGGCGGGGGTGCTGCGCTTTGGCGAGTTCAAGACCAAGGCGGGGCGGCTGTCGCCGTACTTCTTCAACGCCGGCCTGTTCGACGACGGCGCCAAGCTCGGACGGCTGGCGGAATTCTATGCAGCCCGCCTGCTCGACTCGGGGCTGGCCTTCGACATGCTGTTCGGGCCGGCCTACAAGGGCATCCCGCTGGCCGCGGCGATCGCGGTGGAACTGGCGCGGCGCGGCCGCAACGTGCCCTTCGCCTACAACCGCAAGGAGGCCAAGGACCACGGCGAGGGCGGCACCCTGGTCGGCGCGCCGGTGCGCGGCCGGGTGCTGATCGTCGACGACGTGATCTCGGCCGGCACCTCGGTGCGCGAGTCGATCGCGATGATCGGCGCCGCCGGCGCCACGCCCTGCGGCGTGCTCATCGCGCTGGACCGCCAGGAGAAGGCGGCCGAGGGCGGCGTGGACCGCCCGCAGTCGGCCGTCCAGTACGTGCAGCAGGACCTGCAACTGGATGTAGCGGCGATTGCGACGCTGGCGGACCTGCTGCAGTATCTGCGGTCCACCGGCCAGGCCGACCTGGCGCAGCACCTGCCGCGCGTGCAGGCCTACCGGGACCGCTACGGAGTCTGAATGGGGCCGTTGCCGCGCCGCTTGCTGTGCTGGGCCGCGCTGGGCGCGCTGGCCGCGGCGGCGCACGCCCAGGGCAGCGGTGCCTCCGGCGCGGGCATCTACAGCTGCGTGGACGCGCAGGGCCGCCGGCTGACCTCCGACCGGCCGATCCCCGAATGCATCGGCCGCGAGCAGCGCGTGCACAACCGCGACGGCTCACTGCAGCGCGTGCTGCCGCCGACGATGACCGCGGAGGAGCGTGCCGAGCGCGAGGCCGCCGAGCGCCGCGAGGCGCAGGCCCGCGCCGCCCAGGCCGACGCGGTGCGCCGCGACCGCAACCTGGTGGCGCGCTTTCCCGACGAGGCCACCCACCTGAAGGCGCGCGAGAACGCGCTGGACACGGTGCGCCTGGCGATGCGCGCCACCGAGCGTCGCATCAAGGAGCTGGCCGCCGAGCGCAAGCCGCTGCTCGACGAGGCCGAGTTCTACAAGGGCCGCGCGCTGCCGCAGCGGCTGAAGCAGCAGCTCGACGCCAACGACGCCGCGGTCGACGCCCAACGCCAGGCGGCGGTCACCCAGCAGGCCGAGCTGGAGCGCATCAACAAGCTCTACGACGCCGAGCTGGACCGCCTGCGCCGGCTGTGGGCCGGCGCGCCGCCGGGCTCGCTGGGCCCGGCGCCGGCGCCGACCCAGGCCGGCCACGCCAACGGCGCGGGCGGGCGGGCACCGACGCCCTGAGCGCCGCCGCGGTCGCCGCCGGCCCCGCGGCCTCGCAGTGCTCGGCCGCTTCGCCAGGCATGAGCCGTCCTCAGGACGGTTCGTGTCCGGGCTCAGCCCAGCTTCTTCTTCAGCAGCTCGTTGGCCTGGGCCGGGTTGGCCTTGCCCTTGCTGGCCTTCATCACCTGGCCGACCAGGGCGTTGAAGGCCTTGTCCTTGCCGGCGCGGTACTCCTCCACCGACTTGGCGTTGGCGGCGATCACCGCGTCGACGATGGCCTCCAGCGCACCGCTGTCGTTCATCTGCTTGAGGCCCTTGGCCTCGATGAGCGCGTCCACCGAGGTGCCCTCGCCGGACCACAGCGCGTCGAACACCTGCTTGGCGGCGGCGTTGCTGATGGTGCCGTCACCGATGCGGGCGATCAGCGCCGCCAGCGTCGCGGCGTCCACCGGGCTGGCCTCGATGCCCTGGCCGGCGGCGTTCAGCCGCTTGCTGACCTCGCCCATCAGCCAGTTGGCCACCAGCTTGGGCTGGCCACAGGCGTCGCGCGCAGCCTCGTAGAAGCGGGCGAACGGCAGGCTCTGCGTCACCATCGCCGCGTCGTAGGCCGGCAGGCCGTCGCGCTGCTGGAAGCGCTCGGCCATCGCGCCGGGCAGCTCGGGCATCTCGGCGCGCACGCGCTCCACCCACTCGGGCGCGATGACCAGCGGCGGCAGGTCGGGGTCGGGGAAGTAGCGGTAGTCGTGCGCATCCTCCTTGGTGCGCATGGCCCGCGTCTCGCCGGTGTCCGGGTTGAACAGCACCGTGGCCTGCTGGATCGGCAGGCCGTCCTCGATCTGGTCGATCTGCCAGTTCACCTCGAAGTCGATCGCCTGCTGCATGAAGCGGAACGAATTCAGGTTCTTGATCTCGCGCCGGGTGCCGAAGGGCGCGCCGGGCCGGCGCACGCTGACGTTGGCATCGCAGCGGAAGCTGCCCTCCTGCATGTTGCCGTCACAGATGCCCAGCCAGACCACCAGCGCGTGCAGGGCCTTGGCGTACTCCACCGCCTCGGCGGCCGAGCGCATGTCGGGCTCGGTGACGATCTCCAGCAGCGGCGTGCCGGCGCGGTTCAGGTCGATGCCGGTCTGGCCGTGGTAGTCCTCGTGCAGGCTCTTGCCGGCGTCCTCCTCGAGGTGGGCGCGGGTCAGCTGCACGGTCTTGGGCTGGCCGTTGACGAGGAAGCTCAGGCGGCCGCCCTGCACCACCGGGATCTCGTACTGGCTGATCTGGTAGCCCTTGGGCAGGTCGGGGTAGAAGTAGTTCTTGCGCGCGAAGATCGACAGCGGCGCCACCTTGGCGCCGATGGCCAGGCCGAAGCGGATCGCGCGGTCCACCGCGGCGCGGTTCATCACCGGCAGCGTGCCGGGCAGGGCCAGGTCGACGGCGCAGGCCTGGGTGTTGGGCGCGGCGCCGAAGGCGGTGGCCGCGCCGGAGAAGATCTTGCTCTGCGTGGAGAGCTGGGCGTGGGTCTCGAGGCCGATGACGACCTCGTAGCCGCGGACGAGTTGCGGTGCGCTCATGGTGTTCAGATTCCCGCGGGCGCGCGGGTGTGCCAGTCGGTGGCCTGCTGCAGCGCGTGCGCGGCGTGCAGCAGCTGGCCCTCGGCGAAGTAGTTGCCGATCAGCTGCAGGCCCACCGGCAGGCCGCCGGCGCCGAAGCCGGCCGGCACGCTCATGCCGGGCAGGCCGGCCAGGCTGGCGGGCAGGGTGAAGATGTCGGCCAGGTAGGTCTGGATCGGGTCGGCGTCCTGCTGGCCCAGTTGCCAGGCCACGGTGGGCGCCACCGGGCCGGCGATCAGGTCGCACTGCTGGAAGCAGGCCTGGAAGTCGTCGGCGATCATGCGGCGCAGCTTCTGCGCCTGCAGGTAGTAGGCGTCGTAGTAGCCGTGGCTGAGCACGTAGGTGCCGATCATGATGCGGCGCTTGACCTCGGGGCCGAAGCCCTCGGCGCGCGTCTTCTTGTACATGTCCAGCAGGTCGGCGTACTTGGCCGCGCGGTGGCCGAACTTGACGCCGTCGAAGCGGCTGAGGTTGGAGCTGGCCTCGGCCGGCGCGATGATGTAGTACACCGGGATCGACAGCTGGGTGCGCGGCAGGCTCACGTCGACCAGCGTGGCGCCGAGCTTTTCCAGCTCGGCCAGGGCCTGGCGCACCGCGGCGTCGACGTCGGCGCTCAGGCCGGCCGGGAAGAACTCCTTCGGCAGGCCGATGCGCAGCCCGGCCAGCGGCTGGGCGGCGCTGGCGCCGGCGCGCGGCGCCAGCATCTGGGCGTGGAAGTCCTGCGGCGGGCGCTGGGCGCTGGTGGCGTCGCGCTCGTCGAAACCGCTCATCGCCGACAGCAGCAGCGCGCAGTCCTCGGCGCTGCGCGCCATCGGGCCGGCCTGGTCCAGGCTGGAGGCGAAGGCGATCATGCCGTAGCGGCTGCACACGCCGTAGGTCGGCTTGATGCCGGTGATGCCGCAGAAGCTGGCCGGCTGGCGGATCGAGCCGCCGGTGTCGGTGCCGGTGGCCGCCGGCAGCAGGCGCGCGGCCACCGCGGCGGCCGAGCCGCCCGACGAGCCGCCGGGCACGCGGCTGGCGTCCCAGGGGTTGTGCACCGGGCCGTAGGCCGAGTTCTCGTTGGCCGAGCCCATCGCGAACTCGTCGCAGTTGAGCTTGCCCAGGCTGACCGCGCCGGCGGCGGCCAGGCGGTGCACCACCGTGGCGTCGAAGGGGCTGCGGTAGCCGGCCAGCATCTTCGAGCCGGCCGTGGTGGGCTGGTCGGCGGTGACGAAGATGTCCTTGTGGGCGATCGGCACGCCGGTCAGCGGCCCGGCCTGGCCGGCGGCACGGCGGGCGTCGGCGGCGCGGGCGGCGGCGCGCGCGCCGTCGGCGTCCACGTGCAGGAAGGCGCCCAGCGGCTGCCGGTCGGCGGCGCGGGCCAGCAGGTGCTCGGTCAGCTCGGTGCTGGACACCGTCTTGTCGGCCAGCGCGCGCGACAGTGCCGCGACGCCCAGCGCATGCAGGCCGCCGCTCATTCGATCACCTTGGGCACGAGGAACAGGCCGTCCTCGACGGCCGGGGCGCTGCGCTGGTTTTGCTCACGTTGGTTGCTTTCGGTCACCACGTCGTCGCGCAGCCGCAGTTCGACGGCCTGGATCGCCGACAGCGGGGTGTACAGCGGCTCGACGCCGCTGGTGTCGACGGCGCTCATCTGCTCGACGATGGCGAAGAACTCATTGAGCTGCGCCAGCATGTCGGGGGCTTCGGCGGGGCTCAGTTCGAGGCGGGCCAGGTGCGCGATGCGGCTGGCGTCCTGGGGGGTCAGGGACATGGCGGAAGGGGGGTCGCAGCGGGTCTGCAGTCCCGGGAACACCGGGGTCATGGGGTATTATCTCTGGTTATCCACACCCCCCTGCGCGCGGTGTCGGCCGCTGCTGCGAAGCCGCCGCCGGCCCCGTCCCCAGGGGGCTGGTCCCGACACCCGCCCAGCCTGCACGGTCCGCCGGCCCCTCCCGCCCTCGACGCCGCCAGCCGGGCCTGCCCCCGACAACCGACCTCCGAAACGCCCCGCGGCCGCACCGCCGTGCCTCCAGCGGCCGCCGCCCGTTTTGCCGTCCTGAACGCCTGACCGCCCATGTTCGGATCCCTGCGCCGCTATTTCTCCACCGACCTGGCCATCGACCTCGGCACCGCCAACACGCTGATCTATGTGCGTGGCAAGGGCATCGTGCTCGATGAGCCCTCGGTCGTCTCCATCCGCCACGAGGGCGGGCCGCAAGGCAAGAAGACCATCCAGGCCGTCGGCAAGGAAGCCAAGGCCATGCTCGGCAAGGTGCCCGGCAACATCGAGGCCATCCGCCCGATGAAGGACGGCGTGATCGCCGACTTCACCGTCACCGAGCAGATGCTCAAGCAGTTCATCAAGATGGTCCACCCCAGCTCGGTGCTGCGCCCGAGCCCGCGGATCATCATCTGCGTGCCCTGCGGCTCGACCCAGGTCGAGCGCCGCGCCATCCGCGAGTCGGCGCTGGGCGCCGGCGCCAGCGAGGTCTACCTGATCGAGGAGCCGATGGCCGCGGCCATCGGTGCCGGCCTGCCGGTCAGCGAGGCCTCGGGTTCGATGGTCGTCGACATCGGCGGCGGCACCACCGAGGTCGGTGTCATCAGCCTGGGCGGCATGGTCTACAAGGGCTCGGTGCGCGTCGGCGGCGACAAGTTCGACGAGGCCATCATCAACTACATCCGCCGCAACTACGGCATGCTGATCGGCGAGCCCACCGCCGAGCTGATCAAGAAGCAGATCGGCAGCGCCTTCCCCGGCTCCGAGGTCAAGGAGATCGAGGTCAAGGGCCGCAACCTGTCCGAGGGCGTGCCGCGCAGCTTCACCATCAGCAGCAACGAGATCCTCGAGGCGCTGACCGACCCGCTGAACCAGATCGTCTCGGCAGTGAAGAACGCGCTGGAGCAGACCCCGCCCGAACTGGGCGCCGACATCGCCGAGCGCGGCATGATGCTGACCGGCGGCGGCGCGCTGCTGCGCGACCTGGACCGCCTGCTGGCCGAGGAGACCGGCCTGCCGGTGCTGGTGGCCGAGGACCCGCTGACCTGCGTGGTGCGCGGCTGCGGCATGGCGCTGGAGCGCATGGAGCGCCTGGGCTCGATCTTCACCTCGGAGTAAGCCGCCCGCGCCGCCCGCCAAGCCGCGGCGCGACAATGGCCGCTGGCCCGCCGGCCGGTCCCGCACCGTGCCGGCGGCGTGTCTTTCGCCGCCGCTCCGCCGCCGCCGACTTCCGCCGCTGACCCGCCATGTCGCTGGGCACGATCGACCGCACCCCGCCGCCCTTCTTCCGCCAGGGCCCGTCGGCGCTGACCAAGCTGGCGCTGTGCTCGGCGCTGGCGCTGTTCCTGATGGCCGCCGACAGCCGCTGGCAGATGGTGCAGCCGCTGCGCGCCGCCCTGGCCACCGTGCTGCTGCCGGTGCAGCGCGCGCTGCAGGTGCCGGTGGACCTGGCGTCCGGCGGCGCCGCCTACCTGCAGGGCCTGAAGGAGGCGCAGGCCGCCGAGAACGCCGCGCGCCAGCAGCTGGCCCGCCAGGCCGAGCGCCTGGCCCGCGGCGAGCAGCTGGCCGCCGAGAACGAGCGCCTGCGCGCGCTGCTGGGCCTGCAGCCGGCGCTGCCGGTGAAGTCGGTCGCCGCCGAGCTGCTGTACGAGGCCGGTGACCCGTACTCGCGCAAGGTCTTCGTCAACCGCGGCGCCGCCGCCGGCGTGGTGCCCGGCGCGCCGGTGGTCAACGAGGCCGGCGTGCTGGGTCAGGTCACCGAGGTCTACCCGCTGTCGGCGGTGGTCACGCTGCTGATCGACCGCGACGCGGCGGTGCCGGTGCTCAACACCCGCACCCAGCAGCGCGGCGCGGCCTACGGCGGCGCCGAGGGCGGCACGGCGCTGGAGCTGCGCTACATGGCGGCCAATGCCGACGTGCAGGTCGGCGACCTGCTGCACACCAGCGGCGTCGACGGCGTCTACCCGCCGGGCCTGCCGGTGGCCAGGGTGGCGCGGGTGGAGCGGCGCTCGGACGCCGGCTTCGCGCGCATCGTGCTCACGCCGGTGGCACGGCTGGACAACCTGCGCCACCTGCTGCTGCTGGAGCCGGTGGGCCGCCAGATGCCGCCGCGCCCGGCGCCGCCGGCCCCGGACAAGGCCGCGGCCAAGGGCGGCGCCCGGGCCAGCGCGGCCGGCCGGCCGGGCGTGCCGGCCAGCGGCCAGGAGCTGGCGCGATGATCCTGCCGCGCGACGACCAGCTGCTGCTGCCGGTCAACCCCTTCTTCATCGCGCTGACCCTGGTCGGCACGCTGCTGCTGGAGATGCTGCCGCTGGGCCGACACCCGGCCTCGCCCGACCTGCTGGCCCTGGTGCTGGTGTTCTGGAACGTGCACCAGCCGCGGCGCGTCGGTGTCGGCCTGGCCTTCGTCTTCGGCCTGGTGATGGACGTGCACCAGGGCGCGCTGCTGGGCCAGCACGCGCTGGCCTACACGCTGCTGAGCTACTTCGCGATCACCGTGCACCGCCGCGTGCTGTGGTTCAGCCTGGCCGAGCAGGCGCTGCACGTGCTGCCGCTGTTCGCCGCGGCGCATGCGGTGTCGCTGCTGACGCGGCTGCTGGCCGGCGGGCTGTTCCCGGGCTGGTGGCTGCTGGCCGCGCCGCTGGCCGAGGCGGCGCTGTGGCCGCTGGCGGTGATGCTGCTGCTCGCACCGCAGCGCCGCGCGCCCGACCCGGACGAAAATCGTCCGCTGTGAACCCACGGGGACCGTCGGCATGACCGAGCTGAAGGACCTGGGCCGCGAGCTCGACCGCTTCAACACGCGGCTGCTGGCGGCGGCGCTGTTCGTGCTGCTGTGCTTCGGGCTGCTGGGCGCGCGGCTGTTCACGCTGCAGGTGCTGCGCCACGAGGACCTGGCCGAGCAGGCCGAGGCCAACCGCATCGCCGTGGTGCCGGTGGTGCCCAACCGCGGGCTGATCGTCGACCGCAACGGCATCGTGCTGGCCAGCAACTACTCGGCCTACACGCTGGAGATCACGCCGTCGCGGGTGCAGGGCGAGCTCGATGCGGTGATCGACGCGCTGGCCGAGGTCGTCGACATCCAGCCGCGCGACCGCCGCCGCTTCAAGCGCCTGCAGGAGGAGAGCAAGAGCTTCGAGTCGCTGCCGATCCGCACCAAGCTCAGCGACGAGGAGGTCGCCCGCTTCACCGCGCAGCGCTTCCGCTTCCCCGGCGTGGAGGTGCGCGCCCGGCTGTTCCGAAGCTACCCGGCCGGCGAGGTCGGCAGCCACCTGATCGGCTACATCGGCCGCATCAACGCCGCCGAGAAGAAGGCGATGGAGGACTGGGACGACGACACCGTGGCCAACTACCGCGGCACCGAGGTCATCGGCAAGCTGGGCCTGGAGCAGCGCTACGAGCAGGAGCTGCACGGCACCACCGGTTTCGAGGAGGTGGAGACCTCGGCCGGCGGCCGCGCGGTGCGCCGCCTGGCCAGCCACCCGGCGACGCCCGGCAACACCCTGGTGCTGTCGATCGACATCCGGCTGCAGGCCCTGGTCGAGCAGCTGTTCGGCGACCGCCGCGGCGCCCTGGTGGCCATCGACCCGCGCAACGGCGAGGTGCTGGCCTTCGTCAGCAAGCCCACCTTCGACCCCAACCTGTTCGTCGACGGCATCGACGCGGAGAGCTGGAAGGCCCTCAACGAGAGCCTGGACAAGCCCCTGCTCAACCGCGCGCTGCGCGGCACCTACCCGCCGGGCTCCACCTTCAAGCCCTTCATGGCCATGGCCGCGCTGGCCACCGGCAAGCGTGCGGCCGGCACCATCGTGCACGACGGCGGCAGCTACCTGTTCGGCGGCCACGAGTTCCGCAGCCACGGCGACCACGGCCTGGGGCCGGTGGACATGCGCAAGTCCATCGTGATGTCCAGCAACGTCTACTACTACTCGCTGGCCAACGAGATGGGCGTGGACCTGATGCACGAGCAGCTCTCGCCCTTCGGCTTCGGCCGGCGCACCGGCATCGACCTGGACGGCGAGGTCACCGGCGTGCTGCCGTCCACCGAGTGGAAGAAGCGCGCCTACAAGCGCCCAGAGCAGCAGCGGTGGTACGCCGGCGAGACCATCTCGCTGGGCATCGGCCAGGGCTACAACAACTTCACCATGCTGCAGCTGGCCAGCGCCACCGCCACCCTGGTCTCGGGTGGCCAGCGCTTCCAGCCGCGGCTGGTGCGCGAGGTCCGCAACATCGTCAGCCACCAGGCCCAGCCGGTGGCCGGCGAGGCGCTGGCGCCGCTGCCGCTCAAGCCCGAGCACGTCGCGGTGGTGACCAACGCGATGCACGGCGTGACGCAGGAGGGCACCTCGACCCGCATCTTCGCCGGCGCGCCGTACCGGTCCGGCGGCAAGACCGGCACCGCGCAGGCGGTGGGCGTCAAGGCCAACGAGAAGTACAACGCGGCGCGGCTGTCGGAGTTCCAGCGCGACCACTCGCTCTACACCGCCTTCGCGCCGCTGGAGGCGCCGACGGTGGCGCTGGCGGTGATCGTCGAGAACGCCGGCTTCGGCGCCGCCGCCGCCGCGCCGATCGCCCGCCGCGTCTTCGACTACCTGCTGAACGGGCAGTGGCCCAGCGCCGAGGACATCGCCGCCACCCGCGAGGGCCGCAGCGTGGCGCCGGTGGGCACGCCGCGGCCGGTGGCCGAGCTGTCGCTGGCCGATATCGGCCTGGCCGGGCTGGCCCAGGCCCTGCCGGCCTCTGCGCCCGCTCCTGCATCCGCCTCCGCCCCGGCACCGGCCGGCCAGGCCGCCTCGCGATGAACGCTGTCCTCGAACGTCCCGGCCTGTGGGCCCGGCTGCGCCCGGTGTTCGCCGGCTTCGACGGCCCGCTGCTGGCCGTGGTGCTGGCGCTGGCCGCACTCGGCATGGTCACCATGTACTCGGTGGGCTACGACCACGGCACCCGCTTCGTCGACCACGGCCGCAACATGCTGCTGGCCGCGCTGCTGATGTTCGCGGTGGCCCAGGTGCCGCCGCAGCGGCTGATGGCGCTGGCCGTGCCGCTGTACACGCTGGGCGTGCTGCTGCTGCTGGCCACCGCGCTGTTCGGCATCACCAAGAAGGGCGCGACGCGCTGGCTCAACGTCGGCGTGGTGATCCAGCCCAGCGAGATCCTCAAGCTGGCGATGCCGCTGATGCTGGCCTGGTGGTTCCAGAAGCGCGAGGGCCAGCTGCGCCTGCTCGACTTCGTCATCGCCGGCGCGCTGCTGCTGCTGCCGGTGGGCCTGGTGGCCAAGCAGCCCGACCTGGGCACGGCCATCCTGGTGCTGTCGGGTGGGCTGTACGTGATCTTCTTCGCCGGCCTGTCGTGGCGGCTGATCGGCCCGGTGGTGCTGCTGGGCGCGCTGGGCATCGGCGCCATCGTCTGGTTCGGCGACGCGCTGTGCCAGGACGGCGTGGACTGGCGCGTGCTGCGCGAGTACCAGAAGCAGCGCGTGTGCACCCTGCTCGACCCGACGCGCGACCCGCTGGGCAAGGGCTTCCACATCCTGCAGGGCATGATCGCCATCGGCTCGGGCGGCGTCACCGGCAAGGGCTTCATGAGCGGCACGCAGACGCACCTGGAGTTCATCCCCGAGCGCACCACCGACTTCATCTTCGCCGCCTTCTCCGAGGAGTTCGGCCTGCTCGGCGTGGCCGGGCTGGTCTGCGGCTTCGTCTTCCTGATCCTGCGCGGGCTGTGGATCGCCGGCCAGGCGCCCACGGTCTTCGCCCGCCTGCTGGCCGGCGCGCTGAGCCTGAGCTTCTTCACCTACGCCTTCGTCAACATGGGCATGGTCAGCGGCATCCTGCCGGTGGTCGGCGTGCCGCTGCCCTTCATCAGCTACGGCGGCACCGCGATGGTCACGCTGGGCCTGGCGCTGGGCATGCTGATGTCGATCGCGCGCAGCCGCGGCCTGATGCAGAGATGACCCACCCCCGTAGCGCCTGCGGCGCTTCCCCCTCAAGGGGGCGTCGCCAGCGGCCCGGCAGAGCCGGTTCCGCGGCGACCGCTTGATCAGGCCGCCACGGCCACCTCGGAGAGTGAAGATGGCTTTGCTGGACACCCCCGTCGCCGTGATCGGCATCGGCAACATGGGCCTGGGCATGGCGCTGCGCCTGCGCGACGCCGGCCAGGCGGTGCGCGTGCGCGACCTCGACGCGGCGCGCTGCGACCAGGCCGCGGCGGCCGGGTGCACCGTGGCCGGCAGCGCGGCGGCGGCGGCGGCGGCCGGCTGCGCGCTGGCCATCGTCGCCGTGGTCGATGCCGCGCAGACCGACGCGGTGCTGTTCGGCGACGGCCAGGATGCCGGCGCGGTGGCCACCCTGGCCGCCGGCGCCACGGTGATGCTGTGCCCGACCATCGGCCCGGCCGACGTCGAGCGCTTCGCCGCCCGGCTGGCCGGGCTGGGCCTGGGCTGCATCGACGCGCCGATGTCCGGCGGCCCGGCGCGCGCCCGCGACGGCACGATGAGCCTGATGGTGGCCTGCGCCGACGCGCTGTGGGCGCGCCACGAGGCGCTGCTGCGCCAGCTGGCGGCGCGGCTGTTCCGCGTCGGCACGCGGCCGGGCGACGGCGCCCGCACCAAGCTGGTCAACAACCTGCTGGGCGCGGTGAACCTGGCGGCGGCGGCCGAGGCCATCGCGCTGGCCCAGCGCATCGGGCTGGACCCGGCGGCCACGCTGGCGGTGATCGAGCAGAGCAGCGGCCAGAGCTGGGTCGGCAGCGACCGCATGGCCCGCGCGCTGGCCGGCGACTTCGCGCCGCGCGCCCACACCACGCTGCTGGCCAAGGATTCGGGCCTGGCGCTGCAGATGGCCGCCGAGGCCGGCGTCACGCCGGCGCTGGGCGGCCAGGCCGCGGCGATGTTCCAGGCCGCGCTGGCCGCCGGCTACGCCGGCGAGGACGACGCACGCATGCTCAGCCTGGTGCGGCGGCAGTGGGGCCTGCCGGATTGAGCGGCTCGGCGGCGGCCTCGGCGCCGGCCGGTGCGGCGCGCGGCGTGGCCGGGAAGCGCACGGTGAACAGCGCGCCCGGCCCCATGCCGTGGGCCGCCGCCACGCTGCGCGGCCGCGCGTCGGCGATGGTCAGCTCGGCGCCGTGTTGCTGCACGATCTCGTGCACGATGGCCAGGCCCAGGCCGCTGCCGTCGACGTTGGTGCCCAGCGCGCGGTAGAAGGGCTGCAGCACCAGCGCGCGTTCGACCTCGGGGATGCCGGGCCCGGTGTCCTCGACCTGCAGCACCACGACCTGGCCGAAGGGGTCGTCCATCACCCGGGCGGTGACCGTGCCGCCGGCCGGCGTGTACTGCAGCGCGTTGTCCACCAGGTTGCGCACCAGCTCGCGCACCAGCAGCGGCTGGCCCATCAGGCCGCCGTGCAGGGCCTCGGCGCTGTCCGGGCCCTCGTAGCCCAGGTCGATGCGCTTGTCCATGGCCTTGGGCACGAAGTCCCACACCGTCTCGCGCGCCAGCGCCGGCAGGTCCACCGCCTCGGGCGGGCGCGCCAGCGTCTTGGCCTCGGCGCGGGCCATGGCCAGCAGCTGGTTGACCATGTGCGCGGCGCGCTCGCTGCTGTGGGCGATCTGCTGCAGCGAGCGCTTCAGCGACACCGGGTCCTGCTGGCCGGCATCGATCTCGCGCTGGGCCAGCTCGGCCTGCATGCGCAGCCCGGCCAGCGGCGTCTTCAGCTGGTGCGCGGCGTCGGCCAGGAAGTGCTTCTGCGCGCTCATCGACTGGTCCAGCCGGCCCAGCAGGTCGTTGATCGCGCCGACCAGGGGCGCCACCTCCTCGGGCACGTCGCGCTCGGCCAGCGGCGACAGGTCGTGGCTCTCGCGGCGGCGGATGCGCTGCTGCAGCTCGTTGAGCGGCTTGATGCCGCGCGCCAGCGCGAACCACACCAGCAGCACCGCCAGCGGCAGCACGACGAACTGCGGCACGATCACGCCCTTGATGATCTCGGTGGCCAGGCGGGCGCGCTTGTCCAGCGTCTCGGCCACCTGCACCATCGGCGGCAGTTCGCCCGGCACGCCGGTGGTCGGCAGCCACAGGTAGGCCACGCGCACCGCGTCGCCGTGCACCTCGTCGTCGCGGTAGCGCAGCACCTGCGCCGTGCCGGGGTTCTCGTCGGGCACCGGCAGGTCGCGGTCGCCGGCGATGAACTCGCCGCGCGCGCCCAGCAGCTGGAAGTAGACCTTGTCGGCATCGTCGGCGCGCAGCACCTCGGTGGCCACCTCGGGCAGGCGCAGCCGCACCGCGCTGGGCTCGCCGGCGCTGCCGGGTTGCACCACCACCTGCCGTGCCACCGTGCGGGCCATCTCGGCCAGGTCGCGGTCGAACGGCCGCCCGGCGATGCTCTGCGCCACCAGCCAGGTCAGCGCCACGCTCATCGGCCACAGCAGCAGCAGCGGGGCGAGCATCCAGTCCAGGATCTCGCCGAACAGGGAGCGTTGTTCGCGGGGTGCATCCATGAGGAATTGCGCAGGATAGCGGCTCGCTGCCGGGGCCGGCACCAATTCGCGGGGTGCCCGGGGCGCCGGGGCTGGGAGAAAGTCCCCCCGGAAGGCCGCCGGCCCGATCACCCTCCCTCGGAACACCATGAAACGCGCCACCCTCGCCCTGACCCTGATCGCCGCCGCGGCGTCGGCCCATGCCGGCAATGTCTTCAACGACGACTTCGAGAGCTCGGCCTATGGCGGCAATGTCACGCCCAGCGGCTGGACGGTGAGCAACGGCAGCGTGGAGACGCTGGGTGCCGGCTTCTACGACGGGCTGTGCAACGGCAGCGGTCGCTGCGTCGACCTCGACGGCAGCACCGGGAACGCCGGCGAGCTGTCGCACGGCGTCCACCTGAGCGCCGGCGTGACCTACCAGCTCAGCTTCGACCTGGCCGGCAACCGCCGCAATGCCGGCACCGAGACCGGCACGGTGAGCTTCGGCACCGCATCGCTGAACTACAGCCTCGCCGACAGCTCGCCGGGCGCGCCCTACGTGGGCTTCCAGCTCAGCTTCACGCCCGGCACCAGCGGCGTCTACACGCTGACCTTCGCCAACAACGGCGCCGACAACATGGGCGCGATCCTCGACAACGTCAGCATCAGCGCCGTGCCCGAACCGCAGACCTGGGCCTTGATGGCCGGCGGCCTGCTGGCGGTCGGTCGCCTCGCCCGGCGCCGCCCGCGGCGCTGACCCTGTTCGGGCCGGGCGCTCAGCCGCTCAGCCGGGGATCTTCTCCAGGCAGTAGCCCAGCCCGCGCACCGTGGCGATGCGGATCGGCCCCTGCTCGATTTTCTTGCGCAGGCGGTGGATGTAGACCTCGATCGCGTTGTTCGAGACCTCCTCGCCCCACTCGCACAGGCGCTCGACCAGCTGGTCCTTGCTGACCAGGCGGCCGGCGCGCTGCAGCAGCACCTCCAGCAGCGACAGCTCGCGCGCCGACAGCTCGATCATCTGGTCGCTGATGTAGGCCACGCGGCCGGTGGCATCGAAGGTCAACGGGCCGTGCTTGATCACGCTGCTGGCCGTGCCCAGGCCGCGCCGGGTCAGGGCGCGCACGCGCGCCTCCAGCTCCTGCAGCGAGAAGGGCTTGGCCATGTAGTCGTCGGCGCCCAGGTCCAGGCCCTTGACGCGCTGCTCGACGCTGTCCGCCGCGGTGAGGATCAGCACCGGCACCGCCGACCCGCGCCCGCGCAGCTTGCGCAGCACCTCGAAGCCGTGCATCTTGGGCAGGCCCAGGTCCAGGATCAGCAGGTCGAACTCGTGCGAGGCCAGCGCGGCGTCGGCCTCGCTGCCGCTGCCGACCTGGTCCACCGCGTAGCCCGAGGCGCGCAGCGCCCGCAGCAGGCCGTCGGCCAGCACCTGGTCGTCTTCGGCGATGAGAATGCGCATGGCTTGTCTCCGCAGTGGCCGGCGTCCTTCGGGGAGACACCTCTGTGACAATTGATTCTAGGCAGTTCGAGCCGGGCCGGCCCCGGGCCTTGCCTCGGTTGCGGGGTGGCACCCACCTGGTCATCCGAACAGTGCTGTACAGACATCCAGTTTTTCTCTAACATCGGCGCTCCAACGACAGGAGAGCCGCGATGGACGCACCCGTGAAAGCCCTGAACACCGAGAAAGCCAAGGCCCTGGCGGCCGCCCTGTCCCAGATCGAGAAGCAGTTCGGCAAGGGATCGATCATGCGTCTGGGCGACGGCGAGGCCGTCGAGGCGCTGGAAGTGGTCTCCACCGGCTCGCTGGGCCTGGACATCGCGCTGGGCGTCGGCGGCCTGCCGCGCGGCCGCGTCATCGAGATCTACGGCCCCGAGTCCTCGGGCAAGACCACGCTGACGCTGCAGGTCGTGGCCCAGATGCAGAAGCTGGGCGGCACCTGCGCCTTCATCGACGCCGAGCACGCGCTGGACACCGCCTACGCGCAGAAGCTGCACGTCAACCTGCACGAGCTGCTGATCAGCCAGCCCGACACCGGCGAGCAGGCCCTCGAGATCGTCGACGCGCTGGTGCGCTCCGGCTCGGTGGACCTGGTCGTCGTCGACTCGGTGGCCGCGCTGACGCCCAAGGCCGAGCTGGAAGGCGAGATGGGCGACCAGCTGCCCGGCCTGCAGGCCCGGCTGATGAGCCAGGCCCTGCGCAAGCTCACCGCGACGATCAAGAAGACCAACTGCATGGTCATCTTCATCAACCAGATCCGCATGAAGATCGGCGTGATGTTCGGCAACCCCGAGACCACCACCGGCGGCAATGCGCTGAAGTTCTACAGCTCGGTGCGCCTGGACATCCGCCGCACCGGCAGCATCAAGCGCGGCGAGGAGGTCATCGGCAACGAGACCAAGGTCAAGGTCGTGAAGAACAAGGTCGCCCCGCCGTTCAAGACCGCCGAGTTCGACATCCTCTACGGCGAAGGCACCAGCCGCGAGGGCGAGATCATCGACATGGGGGTCGAGGCCAAGATCGTCGACAAGTCCGGCGCCTGGTACGCCTACAACGGCGAGAAGATCGGTCAGGGCAAGGACAACGCCCGCGAGTTCCTGCGCGAGAACCCCGACATCGCGCTCGAGATCGAGAACAAGGTGCGCGAAGCCCTGGGCGTGCCGCTGCAGGCCGCCCCGGCCCAGGACGGCGCGGCCTGATCCGCGCGCCCGGTCCGTCCGCCGGCGCCGCTGCGCGCATGCCTCCCCGTCCGCCTTCGCTGAAGGTGCGCGCGCTGCAGTGGCTGGCGCAGCGCGAGCACAGCCGCGACGAGCTGCGCGCCAAGCTGCTGCGCGCGCTGTCGCGGCCGCCGGTGCACCACGGCGCCGACCCGGACGCCCCGCCGCCCCCGCCCGAGCCAGCCGACCCGGCGGCCGAGGTCGACGCGCTGCTGGGCTGGCTGGAACAGCGTGGCTACCTGTCGCAGGCGCGCTTCATCGAGAGCCGGGTGCATGCGCGCCAGGCGCGCTTTGGCAATGTGCGCATCGAGCGCGAGTTGCAGCAGCATGGCCTGGCACTCGACGGCGAGGCGCGCGCCGAGCTGCAGCGCAGCGAGCTGCAGCGCGCCCGCACGGTGTGGGACAAGAAGTTCGGACACGCACCCGCCGATCCGGCCGATCGGCTGCGGCAGATGCGATTCCTCGCGGGCCGCGGCTTCTCGCCCGAGGTGGTGCGCCAGGTGCTGCGCGCCAGCGGCGACCGGTCCGGCGAGGACTGAGGGGCTGAGAGGCTGAGAGTTTTTCGCTCATGCCCGCTCGTCACGCCCCAAGCCGCCCGGTCACGATCGACATCCTCTCAGCCTCTGAGCGCGCGTCGCCAAGCGCCGCCTGGGTGCGGGCGGCGATGGCGCAGCGCTATCGTCGGCATACGCAGAACCCACCGGGTTGCGGCGCTGCAGCATGATAAATTCTGCTGCTTTCGCGCCGCTGCCGGCCCGGCAGGCTTGCGCCCGGCCGGTTGCCGCCAGGCAGCGCGCCGCGATGTCCGGTAGACCCGACGGGCGGTCTGCCGGCGACCGATTCCTCTCACCCAGCGAGCCCCCCATGAAGATCCACGAGTACCAGGCCAAAGAGATCCTGCGCCAGTTTGGCGTGCCGGTGCCGCGCGGTTACCCCGCGTTCACGGTGCAGGAAGCGGTGGAGGCCGCGCAGAAGCTGGGCGGCAGCGTGTG